>Ga0214921_10005464_pt1 | contig 17964 bp, 19 predicted proteins | sample LL1505_MetaG_FD_177992 | JGI IMG/M metagenome (GOLD analysis project Ga0214921, IMG submission 177992) | Freshwater microbial communities from Lake Lanier, Atlanta, Georgia, United States - LL-1505 | ecosystem: Environmental > Aquatic > Freshwater > Lake | place: USA: Georgia | collected...
TAGCCATTTGAAGGTACTTGAACGCTCGCTAGGGTTTGTTGGCTGACCGTTGTGCTTGCTGACGGTGTTCCAACAGATGGCGCTGGCGCTAGGACAGTAAGGGTTGGACTTCCATTGGCGCCTTGTAGCGATCGCTATAGGTTTACAGTTTTTGATTTGCTGGATGATGTTCAAAGCGCCTTTTGTGAAAGAGGCGCTTTTGCAACTCAACCTGGCAGTTGCAGCGCTTGGCTCGGCAACGATGCGTGGGAGCTCCTTCGTATTCGGTTATCTTGGAGGCGGTGAGGCGCCTTTTAGCGTTACAAATCCAAATACGCTGGTGATATTTGCTTTTCAGGTCTTGCCGCTCTTAATCGTTATGTCTGCGCTTTCTGCGCTGCTTTGGTACTGGCGGATACTCCCTGTGCTGATCCGATCAATTGCGGTCATTTTTGAACGAACCCTTGCGGTGCGAGGGCCTGCCGGCCTGGTCTCAACAGCAAACATTTTTCTCGGTCAGACGGAGGCGCCCTTATTGGTCAAGCCCTACCTTGCAAGCATGACAAGGCATGAACTGTTGTTAGTGATGACAGCGGGCATGGCAACGATTGCAGGGTCCGTCATGGTGATTTACGCCGCGATGCTTGGCGAGTTTTTTCAGGGTGCGATGGGGCATCTGATTACCAAGTCGGTGATGTCTGTGCCTGCTTCGGTTTTATTTGCGCATCTGCTGCTGCCCGAAACTGAGACTCGGCAACAGGCTTTGGAGGCGCCGCCCCGAATCTATCAAAGTACGATGGATGCGATCACCCGAGGCACCAGTGATGGGCTCTCGCTTTACTTGAATATCATAGCGATATTGATTGTATTAACAGCACTTGTTGCGCTGGCAAATGGTCTTGTGGGTTATCTGCCAGAGGTGGCAGGCGCACCGCTCACCCTGGAACGGATTGCTGGCTGGGCCTTCGCACCCATGGCGTGGTTGATGGGTATCGATTGGGCTGAAGCGCCACGGGTTGGATCCTTGCTCGGGGTCAAGAGCGTGCTCAACGAGTTCGTTGCCTACATTCAATTGAGTGCCATGCCGGCTGAAGCCCTTTCAGATCGATCTCGCCTGATTACCATGTATGCACTTTGCGGTTTTGCGAATCTGGCAAGTATCGGGATTCAAATCAGTGGTATCGGCAGCATGGCACCCGAGCGACGTTCAGATTTGGCAGCGCTGGCCTGGCCTGCCTTTGTTGCTGCCACACTGGCTTCCTGTATGACAGCAAGCGTGCTTGCTATCGTGACAAGTTAAGTGAGGGTTGATCGCAATCGCCTCCCTAGCAGATAGACTTCACTGGCGCTAAGCACCAGCAATGAGCCTGCGGGCTGGAGTGTGATTAAGCACCTTGAAAAGTCTACGTTTTATATCGTAATAGGCTTTAACGAAAGCGCCAATCACAATCCGAAGGAGGAATGTTCTTCAAATATCGCGATGCTTAAGATGAAAAGATGAATCGGCTACCCGTCGAAGATCGAATAGCTCGCGTGAACGAGGAGGTCGAAGCGAGGCAATCATTCACTCGACCATCCCTGACACTACGTTGTGGATGATGATCCGAGTTGCTTGAGCCGATCCGGCTGAACGATCTCGATCCAATATCCATCCGGATCTTTCACAAAAGCGACATCACGCATTTTGCCCTGATCTGGACGCTTGACATAAACCAGCTGATTTTCATCCAACCAATTTATAGCGGTGTCAAGATCTGGTACTGAGAAACAAATGTGCCCGAAGCCTTGTGGTTGGGCATTGCCGTCATGATATTTAAAGTCAGACTGAGACTCCGTACCCCAGTTATGTGTCAACTCGAGAACCCCGCGCTGCGCAAAGGTCCAGGCTGTTCGCTCTCCCTGATCCTCCGGTACCTGCTCGCCATCCTGTAAGCGGTGTAAAAAATAGAGTGAAAAACTCATCTCGGGAAAATCAAGCTTTCTCAATAATCTCATGCCAAAGACCCGGGTATAGAAATCTAAGGAAGCTTTTGGGTCCTTGATTCGTAACATGCAATGATTCAACGTAAAGCCATGGCAACGCGGTGAGGGATTCGTTTCAACACCGGGTTCTATTTCAGTTATAAAAGTCATATTAGCTCTGCTTGATTGATTGACTCAGATGGCTCGAGCAGACATTTGCTTTGAAATGTAGTCTGCTTGTCTTATTGCAAGGCTGACGATAGTTAGGGTTGGATTTTCAGCTCCGCCCGTTGTGAACTGACTGCCATCGCTTATAAAGAGATTTGCAATATCGTGGGTTTGACCATATTTGTTACAAACACTAGACGATCGGTCGGCACCCATTCGGCAGGTCCCAAGGTTGTGAGTGCTGGGGTAAGGAGGTGTGCGGAAAGTCTTCACAGCACCTGCTGCCTTGTAAACTTTTTCCCCTTGCGCGAAAGCATGGTTACGCATAGCGATATCGTTCGGATGATCATCGAAATGAACGTTCGGTACCGGGTTGCCATACTGATCCTTAACCTTATCGTTTAGCGTCACCCTATTGGTTTCACGGGGCATATCCTCACCAACAAGCCACATACCTGCGGTGTAGGCGTATCGGTCCATCCACCATGAGAACTCTTCGCCCCAGGCGCCCGGGTCAAGAAATGCAGCCATGAAAGGCACGCCAAGACTCAGCGTCTCCATTTCATAACCTCCAGCGAACCCCCGCTTTGGGTTGTGCCCTGCCTCGTCCTGAATAATGCCGGCCATCGTGGTTCCACGATACATATGAACGGGTTCCTTGAATGCCGCATAAACCGAGCCCGTCATGTGACGCATGTAATTGCGCCCCACCTGCCCGGAACTATTGGCGAGCCCATCTTTGAACATATTTGATGCCGAAAGCAGCAACAGTCGGGGGGTTTCTATCGAGTTTCCGGCTACGCAAACAATCCTGGCTTTCTGACGGATCTGCTTTCCAGATTTATCGTGATAGATCACTGCGCTAGCCTTGCCAGCGTCATCGTGCTCAATCCTGACAACATGTGACTCTGGTCTTAAATCAAGATTTCCGGTTGATTCTGCCGCCGGCAATTCAGTGTATAGGGTGCTCCACTTAGCGCCACTCTTGCATCCCTGAAAACAAAAACCCAACTGCATACATCTGCCACGATTGTGCCGGGGTTGGCTATTGATTGCCATATTCCCAGTATGTACTTCTTTGTAACCCAACTTCTTTGCGCCCGCGTACATCACTTTGAAATTATTGTTACCAGGTAAGCCTGGAATTCCGTTTGTTCGTGTGACGCCCATCTTGTCTTCGGCTTTGGCGTACCACGGTTCAAGTTCTTGAAGCGTCAGCGGCCAATCCATGAGATTAGCACCGTCGATTTGACCGTAATGAGTTCTAACTTTAAATTCATGTTCTTGAAAACGTATGGAGGCGCCCGCCCAGTGGGTCGTGCTGCCTCCTACCGTTTTGCAGATCCATGCGGGCAGTCCGGCAAAGTCTTTTGCAATGCGCCAAGATCCTGAGGTAGTTCTTGCGTCAAGCCATGCAAGTTGTCCGAAAGACTTCCATTCGTCGTTGATAAATGTGTTGGGTGATTGAAGCGAGCCTGCTTCTAAGACGATAACCTTAATCCCCTTTTGACATAACTCGTTTGCAAGCGTTCCGCCACCCGCGCCCGAACCGATGATGACAACAGCTGAGTCATCGTTGAAGTCGAATTTCGCCATGATTTGTCTCCGTTAATGTAACGATGTTTGATGTCTGACTAGCCTAGATACGGAGCGGGGCTCGCGCTCGCAGGGGGAGCAGGTAACCATTTGAGGTCCTGGAAACCTCTTGTAATGTAGCCACCCTTCTCCCAGGCAGATCCCGGATATCCAAATGTTTTATAAGCCATATCGTTATCGTAGAGAGAGGTAATACATTGGCCTCGAACCATCGCGAAGAATGGCTGCGTCTCAATGCCTTTAATTAATTCTTTGCGCTTTTTTTCGGATAACTTCGAAAACGTACCGCCTGCTGCCTTGTCTAACGAATCGATACCTTCTTTTAGAATTTTTGCCGCTGACTGATCACCTGCTGCCTTGGCGTCGAGGTCCTTTACAAGAATTGCATACACTGCATCCGGAAGTCGCTTGTGCGGATAAAGGGTCCTTCCCATCTTCAGTAGAGTTTCGCCCTGAGCACTTGTCAGTATCTTCAACTCCAAGGCCCAAACGGTGGATGGTGCTAAAAGCGCTAGTGAACTGCCTGCAGCAATCGTACCCATCAAGAGGCCGCTACCGCGAAGCAGCGAACGCCGTGTTAGTGGGATATCAAGCTTTGGTACCTCGCCGTTTTCGGTTGAGCAGTCGTTCGACTCGTCTACGAGCGTAATAGTTAAATCCGTTGCAATAGGTATCGTGCGCACAGTTTGTCTCCTTAATTTAGATTGGCATGCGGTTAAATGCGACTGCTCTGAACCCTCTTCTGAATAACTAAACACTGTCGCAGAGTGTATTGCGATGAACCGATCAAGTGGATTCGAAAATGCTTAATGCTCTATTGCGCGAACTGAAACAAGCTTGCAAAACGTAACGGTAACCTTCAGATTTAGACCGAACGATGCCGAATGAGCCGACTCGTGGCTTATGGATCCCATCGAGGCGCTTTGAGAAATCATAAAGTCAGTCAGAACCGTTAAGCGAGCCGATGATTGGTTATTGACCATCTAAGTGGCGTAAATCAACGTGACACGCGTGCGACGCAAACTGTCCTCGGGTGACGCAAACAGTCCTCGGGTGACGCAAACAGTCCTCGTGTGACGCAAACTGTCATTTGCTCGGGAGGTGAATCATGTTCGAGCGCGTGTTGCTTGCATTTGACGGTAGCGCGGCGGCCCGCCGCGCCCTTTCAGACATGATCCCAATCACCGGGCTTTCGCATGGTCTGGTAAATCCGCTTGATGCTCAAGCTCGAAATTCAAAGGCTTGAGTCGATGAATTTAAGGTTGCAAGGCGAAGTCGTATCTGGCGATCCGGTCAAGCAGATTGTTCGGGCCGCTGAAACGTTTCAGGCCGATCTGATCGTTCTCGGGCATAAACGATATAATAAATGGATCACACGTTGGTGTCCCGGGACTACAGCGGAAGCAGTCATAGCGCGCGCATTGCAATGTGTTTATCTCCGTCCATGATTAATGAAGGTGCAGGCAATCACAGGAGTGAGTCTATGATTACATTGGGATCGATGATCAAGGCAGCGGGTCGGGGCGTATTTTCCGTGGGTTCGCAACAAACGGTTTTCGAGGCTCTGGAGTTCATGGCGGACAAGAATATCGGCGCCGTGCTTGTTATCGACGACGGTGTGCTTGCCGGAATTTTTTCAGAGCGAGACTATGCGCGCAAGGTGGTGCTTGAAGGTCGTTCAAGCCAAAAAACCCTTGTTCGCGATGTGATGGTCAGCAAACTCATCACGATTGAGGCGCAAGAACCCTTGGATCGATGCATGCAATTGATGACCGACCACCGCATTCGACATCTCCCTGTGCTCGAAAAGGGTCAATTGATCGGCGTTATCTCAATCGGCGACGTTGTTCGACAAATGATCATTGAGCAGCGCCAATTGATCGACCAACTTGAGGCCTATATCCGAGGATAAGCCGCTGCGGTCATCACCCATTCACGGCCGTTTCTTCAAGCTTTACAAGTGTCACGGTGCAGGGTGCGAGCATCGCCACGCGCACTGCAATTGAATTCACCCATCGTTGTACCTGATTGCCGGGGTTGCCAATACCGAGAACAATCGTGTTGACATGGTTCGACTCAGCGTAGCGCACAAGCGTAGAGGCAACGCTTGATCCTTCAAGCACATGGCACGAGGTGAGTGGCGAATCGACGCCGAGTTGTGCGGCAAGAAGATGCAGCATGTTGAGGTGCCGTCGCTGAACTTCAGTCTGACTGAGATGATCCTCGCTCAGGCTGAAGTCATCGGGACGAACTACGGTCACTAATGCCAACCGCGCTCCGACCAATCCGCCCATGGCCCGCTTTGCGGCAGAACCAAGTTGGCCTTGTCATCCGATCTGCGAACAACTTCATCAAGAAAACTCGTTAACACGAGGGTTCATAAACGGTAGCTCCCGTCCGTCTTGCGCACTCAGCCGCTGACCGCCCAAACACCTCTCTTCGCCGGTAATCTCGAAAGCGGAGCAGGCTGCACGGTAGGATGTCGGATAAAAGAAGTGAACAAAAGATACAACAAGGCCTTGAATCAATTGAAGGGCCAATCATGTTTGGTGGAGAAGAGAGCATGCTGCCCGATTTAGATTCTTTATCGCTATTTGTAAGAGCCGCAGAACTAGGAAATTTGACCCGTGCTGCAGAGTCCAGTTTTATTACAGTTCCTGCAGCCAGCAGGCGATTATCATTACTTGAACACCAATTCAAGACGCAGCTTTTTGAGCGACACTCCCGTGGACTTCAGTTGACGGCTGCTGGCGAGCGTTTACTCGCTTTGGCTCGCGAAGTGATCGCTCAGGTCCATTACTTGCGATCGGAAATGAGCAATTACGGACAGGGAAAGCAAAGGGTATTGCGCATCCAGGGAAATACCTCGGCAATGGCGCAATTTCTCCCACGCGACATCGCCTTGTTTCAGGCAAAATATAACGATATACGAATCGTACTCGAAGAGAGCTGGAGTGAAGACGCAGTGCGCAAGTTGCGTCGTCATGAAGCGGACATCGCAATCGTCGTTGAAGGTTGTGCCGTCGATGGTCTATGGACGAGGCCCTATCGACGAGATTTGCTTGCAGCGGTGCTTAGCGAATGCGACCCGCTTCAAGGCGCTGCCATTGCCTTTGAAGAACTTTTGGACCGCGACCTGGTTGGGCTTGAAGGCGGTAGCACCCTGACCCGTCTACTTACTTCGCAGGCTTCGGCCATGATGCGGCCCATGCCCTTGAGGGTTCAGGTGCGAAGTTTCGAAGCGGTGTGTCGAGCTGTTGAAGCGGGACTCGGGGTGGGGATTTTGCCGATTGCGGCTGCGGGCGGTTTTTGCAATGCGATGCGATTGAAAGTGATTCCGCTCACTGACAGTTGGGCAATGCGGCGCATGCTGATGTGTTTGAGGTCGCAACCCGATCCCGACTCCGATCTTGGCATGCTGGTCATGCATCTGGAAGCACTCGCTGGCGCCGATGACGGCGATGACTAGCGTCTGCGGCGGTCAGCCTTGCAGCATGGCGGCTTTGCTGATGCGGCTTGACAACGATTAGCGCGGGAGGGTTTCTCGAAATGAGGGGCGATCGCGCATGGTTTCGGCCACCGCTTGAAGCTTGGGGCTTTGCGGCATCCAAGGCTGGCCGGCATAGCGAAATGCCTGGTAATCAAAAAGTGTAACGGCACAGATCAGGTCAAGCGTCGGTGCAGCCGCTGCAAGCTCCGTCTGGTCAAGCCATACTGACGCCATTGATTCAAGCTTTCGTACCGATTCGACCATGGTTCTTTGCCGCCGCAAGCCCACTGGTGTTTCATCGAATAATAATGGCGCAGTTACCTTGCGCGTGATGATGGTGTGCACAGACGCTTCAATGGCTCCGAGGGCGATGCCAGCGCGAGACAGCACAGTTGATACCTGGTCGCTGTCAAGGCCTACGAGACTAGGCCATTGAGGCGCTGGTCTCGCAGCTTCGAGCCATTGCACAATCAGCAAACTCTCCGAAAGCGCGCGGCCATCATCGAGCACGAGCGTAGGAACCCTAGCTGAGACATTGGCCCTGCGAAGTCTCGGATCGTCTGCCCAGGGGTCAACGATGGTGGGCTCGATCGCGAAGCCCTTTTCCATCAGGGCCACGCGAGCTATGCGAACGAAGGGTGAGGTGGTATTTGCAAGTAGTTGCATTGCCGTGCCTCAAGCGGGAATTGCACCAAGTTGTTTGAGCATGCCCAAATTATCGAGCAAGGCCCAGTGCTCAATCATTACACCATCTCTAATTTGAAAGAGATCGAGCACGCCAATATCGATTTTCCGGCCGCTAGCCGCCATGTCGCCGAACGGGCCGAGATGCGTGCCGAGGACGCGTAGTCTCACCAAAACCTTCTCACCCTCCGCAACAAAATCTTCAAGCGGTAGGGACATATCCGGGAAAGCCGGTAACAAGGCATCGTGCAACTGCAACACGCCCTCGGGTCCCTTGACCTGAAAAGGAAGTCCCGGGTCGTGCCGAACGAAATCCGGTGCGATGTGATGATTCATCCAGTCTGCATCCCGGTTAAGAAAAGCGGTGAAATAGTCGCGGCAAATTTTTTTGTTGCGTTCAAGCGTGTTCATAGGTTTTACCTTATAAAAATTAAATCGATAAAAAATTAAACCGGCCTAAATCGCATCGACGATGAAGCCGAGCCTTGGGAAGTGAATGTGTAGGCTGCCAGCTTCCGCGTCTTGGCGAGCAATCACGATCTCGCTGTGGCTTGCTGCCACTAACTTTCCAGTGACCGGAACTTTGGCATTGTCATCGGGTGTGATCCGAACCTCTTGGCCTGCCTTAAGCCCACCGGGGTCGCCATCCGGGTCGAGATGTAGGACCGCACTTGGGGAGGCCTGTTTTGCCCTATCGAATGCTTCCTGCGCCGAGATCTCAACGCAGTGACCATGTCCAAAACTGAGCATGCGCTCGTACCAGCTGATGATCGGCGAGTTTGAACCGATACCCAATAAACCATCAAGCTCGGGAGGGCAGTTTTTCCTGAGCAGAAAAATTGTCTGCCAGCAGGCGAAATCCCCAGCGCACGGCGAATTCCCCAAAAGAAATGGCCGGTGATTCAAAGCTCCTTCAAGCCAGGCAAGCTGCGCGCGTAGGTATTGAACGTGTTGCTGAAAATCAGCCGCCATGGCCGGCTTGGAGATATCGATCATCAAATAGGATTCTTTGCGATCCTTCAGAAAATCCTCGGGTATGTGCTCGCCGATGAAATGCACCAGCACACCGATGGTGGGTATCCATACTTGACGCTCCCAAGCAAAGGCAAGTCCGCTGCAAACGCCTTCGGTGCCGCGCGGGCTTAAGAGCGGTGAGCTTGGAAATAGACGGTCGAGTGCAGGAACAATAACATTGGTATCACAATAAATATCAGCACCAATCTGCATAACCGGTGTGCGCCGATAACCGCCGGTCAGCGGTGTGAGCAATGGTCTGGGTGGCAAGCCGGGGATTTCTACCGACTGCCATGCGACCTGTTTATACCCAAAGATTGTTCGGATCTTTTCAGAAAATGGCGAAAAAGCATACTGGTGAAGAATGGGTACTATGGTGCTCATGCGTAGCGTCCTCTTAAGATATAGAACCTATTAAAATCAATACATGATGTGGCCACCATCGACAACGATGGTTTGGCCGCTCACAAAGCCCGATAAATCGCTGAGTAGGTACATCGCGGTGCCGACTAAATCATCAGGACGTTGCTCGCGAGAGAGTGCACGTGCTTTCAGGAAGCTCTGTTGCCACTCAATAGGTCGATTTTTTGTGGCGTCAGTGATCACAAAACCCGGTGCGATCACGTTGCAGCGAACACCGTCTTTGCCGCACTCTTTTGCTAAACCCTTCGTCATCGAGAGCACAGCACCTTTGGTGGCAACGTAGTGGAGGTAGCCCGGTTGGCCAGCTACAGCAACCACCGAGGCAATGTTCACGATCGAGCCCTTAGCCTGGGCCTTCATGGCGGGCATAACGGCTTTGCAGCAAAGCCAGATACCCTTCACATTCACCTGGAAGATTCGATCCCAGATTGATTCGTCAATCTCTTCAAATGGCGTAAGCTTCACTTCACGAAAGTATGCTGCGTTATTAATCAGTCCATCGATTCTTCCGCTCGACGAGAGTACAGCTTCAGCCATGGCCTTGACCGAGGCTTCGTTGCTGACATCAACTCGAACATAGCTTGCCTTGCCGCCCAGTTCATGAATCGCTGCCATGGTTTCTTCGGCGTCATTCAGGTCAGCAACAAAAACGTGAGCGCCCTGCAAGGCGGCGCCTAGCGCGAAGGCTCGCCCGATGCCTGTCCCGGCGCCCGTGACGATAATGCTCTGATGACTTAAGAGGTTGTTTCCCTTCATGTTTACTTTTCCTATTAACGACTTGCTTAAGACTTGCGAATGGAGCCAGGCACGATTGCATCCCGGGATGATTGAGCGTCAAGGTCTCGATGGGGAGAGATCAAGCAGCGAAGCCGGCCAACGATATGACGCGCTCTTCGTTGCGTGCTATTGACCAACGACTCATCCAGCAGGCCACGTGGTCGGACTCTTAAAATGATGGCGATCAATCCACCAAAGATGACCATCCGCCAGCCATCGACCAGACGGCTCGCGTCGAGGAGCCCAAGATCGAGCGCTACACCTAACAACGGGCCGAGCGCAGTTCCTAGGCCGCCAAGTAAGGCGTAGCCAAGCGCATGAACGCCAAGCATCGGGTCAAAGAGCGAGGCCTCCACATAGGTCGTGCGGTGCGCATAGAGCCCGCCTGCAATCGCCGCAAGCCCACCCGAAAGCGTCGCTGCAAAAAGTCTCAAGCGATCAACGGGCAGACCTTGTGCTGCAGCTAATACCTCGTCGTACCCGATCATTCGAATGGACATGCCGATACGGCGGCGCTCCAAAAGCATTTGTCCGATGAGGACGGCGCCGAGCAAGGCAAGGCAAATCAACAGAAAAACTTCCGGTGCGACGTTGTTTTCGTAAAGCCAGCGGATACTTCGAAATCCCTCAAGACCAGCCGGCCCTACCGGCCCGCCACCGCGGTCAACCTGCCAGTGCCAGGAACTCAAAGCAAGCCGGAGCATTTCAGCGAAGGCAAGGCTTGCAACTGCAAAATACAATCCGCTTAATGGCCGTGTAATCAGCGCCAAGAAGTATGCACAAAAGGCACCGCAAGCGATTCCGAAAACGAGTGCCAAGGGGAGCGACCAGCCGAATAAGACCGTGCCGACTGCCGAGCCATAGGCACCCAATCCGAAATAGGCTTGCTGTCCGAATGAAACCCGTCCTGAAAGCAATAACACATAAGAGGAGAGTGCAATCAGCGAGAGAATGGATATATCGCTTAGCACGTTAACAAGATAGCTTGCACCAGCGTCGTCCACGCCTGGTAAATGGCATAGCGACTGTCGCACCGCCTTCGCAATGGCGCCATCCATTCCGGTCGCCGCCGATGAGGAACCAAAGACGCGATCACTCATCGCGGCACGACGCGCCGATCGAAGTGCTGCTCTTTGCGCCGAGCTGCAAGGCCTGAACGCAGGGTCAGGGTCAAAAAGAGTAGGGCATAGACTGCAAACTCTCGGCCAATCGCTCCAAAAAAGACCTGAGCCCAGGCTTCGGTAAGTCCAAGCATTAGACCGCCGGTCATCACACCGAGTACCGATCCTAATCCGCCCAGCATGGCGGCAGTAAGCCCTTTTAAAAGCATCCACATGCCAAACATGGCGGTCACTTGGCCTTCGATTGCCAGAATCAGAAATGCTGTAAAGCCGGACAAGCTACTGAGCAAGATGAAGATGACTGTTTGGAAACGGTCAACCGAAATGCCCATCAAATGTGACGCCATCCGGTGCTCAGCGATTGCCCGCCAGGCAAGGCCTACGCGGCTACCTTTGATCAACCTATGAATCACGGTGATTAACATGATCGACAAAACTGCAACCGTTAGGCGATCGAGCCGCAGGATCAACTGTTCTCCCATCAAGGGCAGCAGCACTGTGGCGTCGGCATCGAAGGCCGGGAATGCATTCATATGCCGTGGCAGCATGTTGATGGCAAGCTGTTCAAGCTGCATCCAGATCGCAAAACTCGATGCGAGTGCAACCAGATCACGCTGATCGATACCTGCGTCAGCGGTCACTGATGCGTTATCAATCCGACCAGATACCTGCAAGGGTTTGGCAAAACAAAGTTGCTCAACGTAAAGGCCAATCAATCCGGCAACGCCAATCACAATGAGGGCAATCAGAACCATGCTGATTTCACCTTGGAAGGCGACCCAAGCACCGCAGTAAGCAGCCAGCATGGCAATTGCGCCGTAGGCGAGATTGAGCCTGCTGAGACTGCTGTAACTTAAGCTGAGGCCAAGACCAATGAGTGCATAAATCGCACCGTCCACGATCCCATCGATCGATGTTTGAATCCATTCAAACATTGCTTGTCGCCTTGCGAATCATTTACTGGATGTTTAATGTTGAAGCGGCAGTCAGGCTGCGTGACGCTGGCCCAAATAGGCCCGCTGAATCAAATGATCATCCCTAAGGTCGGTCGCTTTGCCGGAAAAGCTGATACTTCCTCGTTCCATTAAATAGAATTTTTGGGCGACTCTCATCGCCATATGAACGTTTTGTTCAACCAAGAGAATGCTCGTGCCTTCCAGATGAAGTTGCTCTATAATTTGGAATATTTCAGCGACGATCATTGGAGCAAGACCCACCGAAGGTTCGTCCATGAGCAGCATCTTGGGCCGGGACATCAGCGCACGGGCAACGGCAAGCATCTGCTGTTCACCGCCCGACAGGGTTCCGGCAAGCTGATGGTCCCGTTCTCGAAGCCTTGGGAAGCGTTCAAAGAATCTTTCAATATCTGCTGTAATAGCTGCGCTGTCGCGTCGCTTGTATGCGCCAGCGAGCAGGTTCTCGCGAACCGTTAAGCCGGGGAAAACCAAACGGTTTTCGGGCACCAGTGCCAGGCCCCGCGATACGATGTATGAGGCACTTTTGCCAAGCAGTTCCTCGCCCTGAAACCGAATCGAGCCACGATGCGGCTTCAAGATGCCCGAAAGACTTAACATCAAGGTGGATTTTCCGGCGCCGTTAGGGCCGAGAAGACAAGTGACTTTACCTGCTTCCGCCGTGAGCGAAACACCTTTGAGCGCCTCAATATTTCCGTACGCGGTTGCTAAATCGCGGATGTCCAACATGTTTGCCAATCCTTGTCTTGATGCAGTCCTACGCAAGCGAATGCTGGTTGCTGGGCTAGGCGCAGCAAATCGCCTTAGGCAGCTGTTGGTAAATCACTGCCCAGATAGGCTGCTTTAACTTCGGGCATTTGTTGAATCTCGCCCGGCATACCTTCGGCAATCTTTCGTCCAAAATTTAAAACGGTGATGCAGTCGCAAACACTCATGACCAATTCCATGTGATGTTCAATTAAGAGGATGGTTCGGCCAAGCTTTCTCAGCTCTCGAATACGCAATTCAAGATCATTGATTTCTTCGGCATTCATACCTGCGGCTGGCTCATCGAGCAGCAAGAGATCTGAGCCGGACGCTGCCGCGCGAATCAGCTCAAGCCTTCGTTGCTCACCGAAAGCCAGATTCGAGGCAAGCACATCGCGCTTATCTTCAAGTCCACCGAAGCTCAGAAGCAATTCGGCATCTTCTTTTGCTCTTGAAGCACCAGACAACCAACGCTCCCGAAACCCCTTTAAGCCTTCGGACCGAACCACCCTCGCAGCCCAAATGTTCTGCCAAACGGTGAGGTTTCCAAAAAGCCTAATGTTTTGGAACGTTCTGGAAATGCCGAGATGCACACGCCGGTCTGTTTCGAGATCACCTAGATCCTTACCCTTAAATTTAACCAGTCCGGATGTTGGTCTGTAAACGCCAGAGATCAGGTTAACGGTGGTACTCTTTCCCGATCCATTAGGGCCGATCAAGCCATGAATGTCGCCTGCCCTCACTTCGAAACTAAGCTGGTCCAAAGCCTTAACGCCGCCAAAATGGCGACTCAATTGTTGTAACTCAAGCATGGTGTACCTCATCGGTTGTCCCGGACTTCGCCTGGTCACGGCGATATTCGGGTTCGCGGGCTGCCTTGTTCAAGCGCCCCCTCATGCCAAGCGAAGCCTTCAGCAGGCCGCTTGGTCTGATAATCATCACGACGATGATCAGGACACCAAATAGCAGGCTGCGCCATTCGCCTAAGAAGCGCAAACCTTCAAGCAAAAATCCCTGGACGAAAATTACCGCGATAATCGTTCCCCAAAGGCTGGCGAGTCCGCCCAAGATCGGATACGCGATTGCGAAAGTTGCTAAAAGTATGCCGAAATTGCCGTGTTCAATGTGCGTCGCATAATGAGCGAAGATGCCTCCTGCTAATCCGGCGATCGCCCCCCCGATGCCAAAAGCAGACACCTTGGCAGCCGTCAAGTTGATCCCGGCGCACTGCGCCGCCAGTTCATCCTCACCGATCGCTCGCCACATGGTTCCGACCCTAGAGCGGTCAAGCCATGCTAACAACACCATGACCATGGCAACCAGTGACCAGATCAAGGCATTAAGCTCGAAGCTGCTCCATCCATTAGCGGGGAAATAGCGGATTCCCCCAAAGCCAAGACTGCCGTCAGGGCCCACCAAGCCTTCAGGGCCGGCCACACGCCACTTAAAGTTAAAGAAAAAAAGTCGAATGATTTCTGCAAAGGCTGTTGTTGCAACCACGAGCATCAGTCCTTTGATGCGAAGCGCCGGAAAGCCAATTGCAATCGCAACCGCACAGGCACTCACGGCGCCAGTGGCGAGCGCATAGCCTAAGGGCCACTGAAACATGCTTGTGAGCATGCCGGCCAGATAAGCGCCAATCGCAAAAAAGCCGCCTTGTGCAAGGCTTACCTGTCCGGTATGCAAAACACACCAGGCAGAAAGACCCAGCAAGCTGTGGATACCGATGACCTGTGCGAGACCGAGATAAAAATCCATGCGATCTGTCCTGAGCGCTAGTCCCGACCGCCAGGTGCGGCAAAAAGGCCGCCGGGCTTAAGGGTTAAGAAAACAAAGAGGAGCAGCATCACGTAAATGTCACGCTCGCTTACGCCCCTTAAAAACTGAAAAAGATTCTCGGCGCCCCCAACCATCAGACCTGCGATGATCGCGCCAGGTATGCTTCCCAGGCCGCCGATCACGGTGACAACAAGGCCTTTAACGGTGAGTGGCATTGCCATCAGGGGCGATAAAACGCCGATGGCCGCTCCCGCCATCGATCCTGCAATACCGCCCAATAAACCCGCGATGACGAAGGTTGCGCCATTCGTCGCGCTGACGCTCATCCCACAAAGTTGCGCGGCCGTCGCCTGTTGGGCAACGGCACGGGTCGCAAGGCCAAGTTTTGTTCTCTTTAAGAGCATGGTCAGTGCGAACATGGCGGCGCAGCCCAGGAAGAAGATGAACAGCAGGTCACCACGAAGAAAGAATGATCCAAACTCTAAATTTGAATTGGCAAAAAGCGCGGGATAGTTCTGTGGCATGCCCAGGGTTAGATGTGAGATCAATTCTTCGATCGCAAGCAGCATGCCGACGGTCGACATCAGCGTGGCAAGCGGGTTTTCCAGCGGAATGAAGCGAAAGCAGATCAGGTAGATGAGCCAGCCCAATACGCCGCCGGCAAGCGCTGCGCCAAGGTAGACAATCGGTGCTGGAACCAAATTGACGAGTACCAGACTCAAGTAAGCGGCCCCGATTGAGGCTGCAGCGTAGGACAAATTAATTTTGTGCATGACGCCGAAAATCAATGTGAACCCAATGCCAATCAGGGCGTAGGTCGTCCCGAACAAAACGCCATCAGTCAGCGCTTGAATAAGATCAATCAGATCAAGAAGGTCCATAGCGGCTCTTTGATAGGCGTTGTGTTGGGGCGTTGTGTTTTATTGTTAATCCTTGACTATTGTTTTGGCGTGTGAGCAACTACCCAGTTGCCAGACTTGGCCTGAACAAACAGGTAGGGTTTAATCGCTTCGCGATCGTCAGTTCGACCGACTTTACCCAGTAGGCCCTGTGTTTCCTTCATTGCCGCAAGCGCATCGCGCATCTTCACCCGGTCTGCCTGGATGCTGTCAGGGCGCGCCATGATCTTGTTCTTTTCGATCAACTCTTTCAAAGTGAAGACGTTTTCGAAAGCTGCAGCGTTGTGCAAATCCATGTTGTACTTCGGATTGATGGCCTGCACGGCGACGGCCGCTTGCTTGGCTTGATCGGTAACCGGTGCGAAGCTGGTTGGGATAATCAGTCCTTCAGCTTGGGCGGCGCAACCTTGCAGTGTCTCCATGCTTGAGGATGAGGTGAGTCCCACCAGAAGCTTGGGGCGAACGTTCTGACGCGCCATCTCTTTTAAGACGCCGCAAGTCGTAAAGGGGTGGGCCGAAATCGCAACCACATCGGCGTTAGCTCGACGCATTTCCCGCACTTGGGTAGAAAAATTTGTATCGTTCAGTAGCCATTCCGATTGCCCGAGGACTTGAAGTCCATTGCTTCCTGCCTGTGCCTTGATCACACCAAATGTTGCGTTGCTGTGGGCAAAGTCCTTCTCAACGCCACCCCAAAAGGTTTTGAGCTCGGGCTTTGTCGCTTTGATCCATTCGAAAATTGCCTTGTACATGTTCGCTTCGCTCGGCACATTGCGAAAGGCCCATTGTGATATTGAGGCTAAGCCGCCTTTTGCAGCCACATCGGTATAAAGCGGAAACTGGATCCCTGAATCCGACGCGTCGCCTGTCTTTTTCTGAAGAATGCCAAACACAGGCTCTGCGACGTTTGAACAGGTTGGCCCGATTGCGACGAAGGCATCGTTTTGCGAGGCGATACGGCGCAGTGCATTAATGCCTTCCTCTGCCGTGCAGCGGTCATCAAGGTAATCGATGACAAGGCGAGCTTTGCTGCCGTCGCCGAGTGTGACGCCACCTGATTTATTGATGATGGCGGCGGCGGCCTGCATCGCTGCTTCGCTTTGTTGCCCGAAAATACCGACGACGCCGCTCTTTGCGCCGAAACCATAAATTTTTACCGTCTTTTCTTGGGCGTGTGTTGAATTCGAAACACCGAGTGAAGCAACAAAAGCTATGGCGAAAAGCGCGCGCTTCGCAGCAATTGACATGAGAAGTCTCCTTAGGATTTTGGATGGTGAATACCGATCAATGGACGGCTTTATTTTGTCGATAGGTCTTGCTGATGACTATTTCAAAGGCAGCAACTCAGCCTTAAGCGCCACGCAAGTAAGTGCTTACAGCGCTCTCACGGGACGCGATTACCCGGAATAAGAGCGCTTTTGTGTTGCGTCTGACGAAATGCTGAATTCGAGCAATCGCAATTCCAGATCGTTGATGGCGATCGGACAATGAGCGCTTTGCCATTGTGATGATGGCCTGATTGGAGATTCCGGTGAGCACCCCAACTGTTGACGTATTGCCCCTGCAAGGGGTTCTGGTTGTTGCCCTCGAACAGGCTGTCGCCGCGCCCTATTGTTCAAGTCGTCTTGCAGATGCCGGCGCACGAGTGATCAAGATCGAGCGACCGGAGGGCGATTTTGCCCGTGGCTACGACACGGCTGTATTGGGTGAATCGTCTTATTTTGTATGGATTAATCGCGGTAAGGAATCGATCAGCTTAGATCTCAAGAAGCCTACCGACCTCAGCGTTTTGGATTCACTGATTTCCAAAGCCGATGTCTTTATACAGAATCTTGCGCCAGGCGCGACCCATCGCATGGGTCTTGGCTCCGAAAGCCTAAGAGCGCGATTTCCAACACTGATTACGTGCGATATCAGCGGTTATGGCGAGACTGGCCCGGGCGCATCCATGAAAGCCTACGATCTACTGGTGCAAGCAGAAAGCGGATTAGTGGCTGTTAGCGGGCCGGCTGGCGAAGACCTCAAATCCCTTGGCCGCATCGGCGTCTCGGTTTGCGATATTAATGCTGGTATGAATGCGCTGATCGGTATTCAGCAGGCGCTCCTGATGCGGCATCGTAGCGGCCGCGGATCGGGTATCAAGGTCTCGTTGTTTGATTCGGCGGCAGAGTTGATGAGTGTGCCCTATTTGCAAGCGCGCTATGGTGGCAAGGCTCCTGCGCGGGTCGGTTTGAAACACCCCAGCATCGCACCCTATGGCGCATTTACCTGCAAGGATAACCGCACACTACTGATTGCTATACAAAATGAAAGGGAGTGGCATGCACTTTGCACGGAGGTTTTTGACGATT
>Ga0214921_10005465_pt1 | contig 17957 bp, 16 predicted proteins | sample LL1505_MetaG_FD_177992 | JGI IMG/M metagenome (GOLD analysis project Ga0214921, IMG submission 177992) | Freshwater microbial communities from Lake Lanier, Atlanta, Georgia, United States - LL-1505 | ecosystem: Environmental > Aquatic > Freshwater > Lake | place: USA: Georgia | collected...
GGAGCGCAGTTGCTAGAAGTTCCTTCTTGATATTGGGGTGATGCACATCAACAATTTTTTGCATTGTCACTGGGTCTGGGAATGAAATATAGTGAAAAAAGCAACGCCTTAAAAAAGCATCTGGTAATTCTTTTTCGTTATTGGAAGTAATAATCACGAGTGGACGATGAATTGCTTGAATCATTTCTCGGGTTTCGTAAACGAAAAATTCCATTCGATCTAATTCTCTTAATAGGTCATTTGGAAACTCGATGTCAGCTTTATCAATCTCGTCAATTAATAGTACAGTTGGCTCCTGAGCAGTAAATGCTTGCCATAAAACCCCTTGAACAATGTAATTGTTGATATCTTGAACTTTTTTATCACCCAGTTGAGAGTCTCGTAAGCGACTAACAGCATCATATTCATAAAGACCTTGCTGGGCCTTAGTGGTTGATTTGATATGCCACTGTAATAGAGGCATACCTAAAGATGCAGCCACTTCTTCGGCAAGCATCGTTTTACCTGTGCCCGGCTCTCCTTTAATCAGGAGGGGGCGCTGAAGAGTAATTGCGGCATTTACCGCCATTTTTAAATCGTCAGTTGCAACATAATTTTTGGAGCCTTGAAAACTTTGACTAGTATTTGTCATTGATATTCCTTAATAAAATCTATTGTCAGTTGTTTGAATTCAACAAATGATCTCTTCATACATACTTATCCTCTATACTATTATCTTATAAAGTTTGTTTTTTTAAATTAGACTAAAAATGATGAAAATCCAAGTTACAGCCCCTACAAAATTAATACTTTCTCTTTCTTTATCCATTGCTGCACTCAATTGGTCAGCTCAAGCAGCTGATATTCAAGGAAATGCTGAGCAAGGTGCCAAGAATATTAGACTCTGTGCAGGATGCCATGCTATTCCTGGTTATCGTTCTTCTGTACCTGAAATCTACACAGTACCCTTGATTGGCGGCCAATCTCCTGGTTATATCGTAGCTGCGCTTCAAGCCTATAAAAAAGGTGAAAGAAAGCATCCGACAATGCGAAGTGTTGCGGGATCTCTCTCAGATCAAGATATGGCAGACTTAGCAGCTTATTATGCTGCTCAAAATGCTGAAACTAAAGCTAATAAGCTTAAATAAGAAATGTATTTGAAAGGTTAATTATGAAACGTTTTGTCTCAATCCTTGCTATATCGTTTATAGCTGCTTCTAGTTCATTTGCTGCAAGTGTCGAATCGGGTAAAGCATTAGTTGAAAAAAATAACTGTAATTCCTGTCATGGGCCTGATTTAAAAAGTCCGATTGCTCCAAATTATCCAAAGATTGCTGGACAACACCAAGATTATCTTTTCTATGCTTTAAAAGCATATCAAGTTGAAAACAATCCACAAGTTGGACGTGGCAATGCGATTATGGCTGGGCAAGTAAAGCAATTTAACCTTTCGCAATTAAAAGATATGGCAGCTTATATTGCATCACTTCCTAGCGATTTAGTTCTTAAAAAGTAGTCTCAACTAGCCGCAACTTGACCCAGTTGAAGGTGATTGATCATTAATTCTTGAGCTAAATCACCTTCTCTAGCAATGATTGCAGATAAAATTTGACGATGTTCTTGAAGCGATTGCTCGAGCCGGCCTAGCTTTGTTAAGGAATTTCTGCGTTGTAGCTTAAGTACTTGCCGTAAATCTGTAATTACCTTACGCATCCAGCGGTTTCCGGAAATTTCTTGGATTTTGTCATGAAACTCTTGATTTAATTCAAAGAAACGATCGATATCTCGATCTGCCGCAGCTTTTTCAAGCCTTAGATGAATGCCATCGAGTAATTCCAACTGTTGGTCGCTAGCATTATTTGCAACAACCTTACAAGCATTTCCCTCAAGAAGCGCAATCACTTGAAATATTTGAGCAATTTCTTGTTTATCGACTTCAGTTACATAAGCACCGCGACGCATTTTCATTGTGATAAGTCCCTCCGAAGCAAGGACTTTAATTGCTTCGCGAAGGGGGGTGCGACTAATTCCAAATAGAACTGTTAGAGATTTTTCGTCTATCCAACTGCCTGGAGCTAGTTCGTGAGTAAATATTTTTTCACGAATGAGATCAGCAACTTCTTCGTAAAGAGGTTTGTTTGCTAAGGGATGATTCATATGAGCATTAGAATATTGGCAATATATAGGGTATAAATAACTGATTTTAAAAATTATTTAATATTAGCTAAAGAAATTTTCTAAGTCTTAAGTAATTTAATAATCAATTTGAATTCATAATTCATAATTCATTGAACTATTTATTATTTGAGTTGTCAATGTTATTCTTATACATAGAATAAAAATGCTCATTTAATTTGCAGAAAGAATATATGTCTGATCATTCGCCAAATACCCAACCATGGCCAAATTTCACAGAAACTAGTAAAGAAGAATGGAAAAATTTAGCAGCCAAATCCTCACCAAATAAAAATTCTGATGAACTTGGCTGGCAGACACCTGACGACATTTTTTTAAAAGCTTTATATACACAAGATGATGTCGCTAAATTGCCGTTCACAAATACGATGCCTGGTTTTGAACCCTTTATTAGAGGTCCTCAGGCTACGATGTATGCTTCGAGACCATGGACTATACGTCAATATGCTGGATTTTCAACGGCAGAGGAGTCCAACGCTTTTTATCGTAAGGCTTTAGCTGGTGGGGGGCAGGGTATTTCAGTGGCATTTGATCTTCCAACCCACCGTGGTTATGACTCTGATCATCCTAGGGTAACAGGTGATGTCGGTAAAGCCGGTGTAGCAATTGACACTGTTGAGGATATGAAAATCCTATTTGATCAGATTCCTTTGGATAAGGTATCCGTATCGATGACCATGAATGGTTCTGTATTGCCGATATTGGCAGGCTATATCGTTGCAGCTGAGGAAAGTGGTGTTGAGCAGAATCAACTTTCAGGAACCATTCAAAATGATATTTTGAAAGAGTTTATGGTACGCAATACTTATATATACCCACCAGAACCTTCCATGCGTATCATTGGTGACATTATTGAATATACTGCCAAGCAGATGCCGAAGTTTAATTCGATTTCTATATCGGGCTATCACATGCAAGAGGCTGGCGCTAATCAATCACTTGAACTTGCCTTTACATTGGCTGATGGTAAGGAGTATGTGAAAACTGCTCTCAATAAGGGTTTAGATGTTGATGATTTTGCTGGAAGGTTATCATTCTTTTTTGCTATTGGGATGAACTTTTATCTCGAAGTGGCGAAACTACGAGCCGCCCGAGTTCTTTGGTGGAGAATCATGAAAGAGTTTGCCCCTAAGAACTCAAAGTCATTGATGCTGAGAACACATTGCCAGACATCTGGCTGGTCTTTAACTGAACAAGATCCTTATAACAATATCGTTCGAACAAGTATTGAAGCCATGGCAGCAGTTTTTGGAGGGACTCAATCCTTACATACCAATTCATTTGATGAAGCGATTGCTTTACCAACTGAGTTTTCATCACGTATCGCCAGAAATACCCAGTTAATTATTCAAGAAGAAACCCATATTACCAGCGTGATTGATCCTTGGGCAGGATCTTTTATGATGGAGAAACTTACGCAAGAGATGGCGGATAAGGCATGGGAAATTATTCAAGAAGTCGAAGCTATGGGCGGTATGACTAAAGCTGTTCAAAGTGGCTGGGCAAAACTCAAAATTGAGGCGGCTGCTGCACAAAAACAAGCCAATATTGATACAGGTAGGGATGTGATTGTTGGAGTTAATAAATATCAATTAGACCAAGAGGGTGAGGTTGATGTTCGGGTTGTTGATAATATTCAAGTCAGAGATAATCAAATTGCCAGGTTAAAAGCAGTCAAAGCCACTCGTAATTCTGACAAAGTGGCACAAGCCTTAAAAGATATTACAGATGCAGCAGAACATCAATCAGGAAATTTATTACAGTTAACAATAGCAGCGATACGACTTAGAGCTACGATCGGAGAAGTTTCTGATGCGCTGGAAAAAGTATATGGTCGTCATCGTGCTGATACTCAAAAGGTGACCGGTGTGTATGCTGCTGCTTATGATTCAGCCGAAGGTTGGGAGAAATTGCAACACGAAATAGCTCAATTTGGTGATGAGTTTGGTCGCCGTCCACGAGTGATGATTGCAAAGCTAGGTCAAGATGGACATGATCGTGGGGCAAAAGTAGTTGCTACTGCATTTGCTGACTTGGGTTTCGATGTGGATATGGGGCCTTTGTTTCAAACACCCGACGAGTGTGCAAGACAAGCGATTGAAAACGACGTTCATGCAGTCGGGATCTCCACTTTAGCGGCAGGTCACAATACTCTAGTGCCGGCGATTATTGAAGAACTCCAGCGTCAAGGTGGTAAAGATATTGTGGTGTTTGTTGGAGGGGTAATACCTAAGCAAGACTACGAATTTTTATATGAGGCTGGAGTTAAAGGAATCTACGGGCCAGGTACTCCAATACCCGCCTCTGCTAAAGATGTTTTAGAGCATATACGCAAAGCCCTTGTATTAACAAAATAACTCATGACGGTTTATTCTCATCCATTGGTGACTGAATTATTGAGTGGTCGGATACAGGGCAATGCGATAGCCAGAAGGTCACTTGCCAAAATTATTACATTAATTGAGTCAACCAAAGCATCCCATCGAGTTGAGTCAGATCAAATTTTGAATGAGTTGATTGTTTCTTCAGGAAAGTCATTTCGCATTGGTATTTCTGGGGTGCCTGGAGTAGGTAAATCCACCTTAATCGAGTCTTTAGGTTTGTATTTAATTGCACAAGGTCATCGGGTTGCAGTGCTCGCAATTGATCCTTCCTCGAGCATTTCAGGGGGATCGATTCTAGGTGATAAGACACGTATGGAGCATTTATCCGTCCACCCTAGTGCCTTTATTCGTCCAACACCATCCTCAGGCAATTTAGGGGGGGTAGCAGAAAAAACACGAGAGACTATGCTGGTTTGTGAAGCAGCAGGATATGACATTATTTTGGTAGAAACAGTCGGTGTTGGCCAAAGCGAAATTGCAGTTTCAAAAATGACTGATATGTTTGTCCTTCTTCAATTACCAAATGCAGGAGATGATTTACAAGCGATTAAAAAAGGGGTCATGGAAATTGCTGACTTAGCTGTTGTCAATAAAGCTGATATCGATCCAGATGCAGCGATGCGAGCGATGGCTCATATAGTTGGTTCGCTCCGTATTTTTAGTCAACACGGTCATGCCGACCACCCCTCCTTAAATACATCGTATTGGAACCCACAAGTCATGTCTATCAGTGCACTTGAGAGAAATGGAATTGAGGAACTATGGCAAAAGATGACAGAATTTCAAGATATTCAGCAATCAAATGGATCTTTTACTCAAAGACGGATGAATCAATCGAAAACGTGGTTGTGGGAGCGTATTCAATCAGGCTTGTCACAAGAGTTTAAAGAACATGCCGGAGTATCTGCGCTATTACCAGAATTGCAACAACAAGTGGAGCAGGGTTCAATCGCGGCATCAGTAGCTGCAAGAAAAATATTGGATGTATTCAAAACGGATTTTAAAGGCAAGGTGTAAGCATGAAAGATATTATTAAACAATTAGAAGCCAAGCGAGAGCAAGCCTATCTTGGTGGAGGACAAAAGCGCATTCAGGCGCAACATCAAAAAGGTAAATTAACTGCACGCGAGCGAATTCATTTATTGCTTGATGAAGGTTCATTTGAAGAGTGGGATATGTTCGTGGAACATCGCTGCACAGACTTTGATATGGCAGATGAGTCAGTACCTAGCGATGGTGTAGTGACTGGATACGGCATGATTAATGGTCGATTAGTGTTTGTATTTTCTCAAGACTTTACCGTGTTTGGAGGTTCACTCTCAGAAGCGCATGCTGAAAAAATCTGCAAAATCATGGATCAGGCCATGAAAGTTGGTGCACCAGTAATTGGTTTAAATGATTCAGGTGGCGCAAGAATCCAAGAGGGAGTGGCGTCCCTCGGTGGGTATGCGGAAATATTTCAGAGGAACGTGACCGCCTCTGGAGTCATTCCGCAAATTTCCTTGATCATGGGACCTTGTGCTGGAGGGGCAGTATATTCACCAGCCCTTACAGATTTTATATTTATGGTTAAAGACAGCTCTTATATGTTTGTTACTGGACCAGAGGTAGTAAAAACAGTAACCCATGAAGAAGTGACTGCTGAAGAGTTAGGTGGAGCGCTTACGCATTCAACTAAGTCAGGAGTGTGTGATCGTGTATTTGAAAATGATGTTGAAGCAATTTTGATGCTACGCAGATTTTTCAATTATTTACCATCATCTAACCGTGAAAAACCACCATTTCGTCCTAGTTCTTCTGTATTAGATCAGATTGATTATTCACTAGATACATTAGTACCATCCAATCCAAATAAGCCTTATGACATGAAAGAGCTTATTTTTAAGGTGGTTGATGATGGAGATTTTTTTGAAATTCAACCAGATTATGCAAAAAATATCATTATTGGTTTTGGTCGAATCGAAGGACAAACGATCGGTGTGGTTGCCAATCAGCCCCTCGTGCTAGCAGGTTGTTTAGATATCAAGTCCTCTATTAAAGCAGCACGATTTGTTCGTTTTTGTGATGCATTTAACATTCCAGTCATTACCTTTGTTGACGTTCCTGGATTTATGCCAGGGACATCACAAGAATATGGCGGCATTATTAAACATGGTGCCAAACTCTTGTTTGCGTATGCTGAATGTACTGTTCCTAAAATTACTGTCATTACTAGAAAAGCTTATGGTGGAGCATATGATGTGATGTCATCGAAACATCTACGTGGCGATGTTAATTTTGCTTGGCCATCAGCAGAAATTGCGGTGATGGGACCTAAGGGAGCAGTAGAAATCATTTTTCGCGAAGAAAAGTCTGATCCTGAAAAATTAGCGGCAAGAGAAGCGCAATATAAAGCGAAGTTTGCTAATCCTTTTGTGGCAGGTCGCAGAGGTTATATCGACGATGTCATCATGCCCAATGAAACGAGAAAGCGTATTTCTAGGTCACTTGTCATGTTGCAGAATAAAGAGCTCGAGAATCCTTGGCGTAAACACGACAATATTCCATTATAAAAACGGATGAGAAAATTATGATGTTTCAAAAAATACTTATTGCTAATCGCGGTGAAATTGCCTGTCGAATTATTAAAACAGCCAAGAAAATGGGAATTAAAACAGTCGCTGTATATTCTGAAGCAGATCAAGAAGCTCGGCATGTTGAATTAGCAGATGAGTCAGTTTGCATTGGTCCTGCACCTTCTAGAGAGTCTTATTTAATGATGAATCATATTATTGAGGCTTGTAAAGCGACTGGTGCACAAGCAATTCATCCAGGCTACGGATTTCTATCAGAAAATGAAGAGTTCGCCCGAATAGTTGAAGAGCAGGGTATTGTATTTATTGGTCCCAAGCATCACTCTATCGCTGCAATGGGTGACAAAATTGCTTCCAAAAAATTAGCTGAAAAAGCAAAAGTAAATACCATACCAGGTCATAACGAAGCCATTGAAAATGCAGATCTTGCAGTTGATATTGCTCAAAAAATTGGTTATCCAGTCATGATTAAAGCATCAGCTGGAGGAGGGGGGAAGGGACTTCGTGTTGCGTATAACGATCAAGAAGCGTTTGAAGGTTTTACTTCTTGTCAAAATGAGGCAAGAAATTCATTTGGTGATGATCGTATTTTTATAGAGAAGTTTGTAGAAGAGCCTAGACATATTGAGATCCAGATTTTGGGTGATGCTTTTGGCAGTATTGTATATTTGTGGGAACGTGAATGTTCGATTCAAAGACGACACCAAAAAGTAATTGAAGAAGCACCATCTCCTTTTATCAGTCAAAAAACCCGTGTCGCGATGGGTGAACAAGCAGTCGCATTAGCGCGAGCAGTTCAATATCAATCTGCTGGAACTGTTGAATTTGTGGTCGGTAAAGATCAATCATTTTATTTTTTAGAAATGAACACCCGGCTTCAGGTAGAACATCCAGTAACTGAGATGATCACAGGTTTAGACTTGGTTGAACAAATGATTCGGGTTGCTGCTGGTGAGAAATTGACGTTTGAGCAAAAAGACGTACAACGAAATGGTTGGGCTATTGAGTGTCGAATCAATGCCGAAGATCCTTATCGACAATTTTTACCTTCTACTGGTCGATTAGTCAAATATCAACCCCCGCCTACATCTGATGGGGTAAGAGTAGATACTGGGGTTTATGAAGGTGGTGAGATTCCTATGTTTTATGACTCGATGATTGCTAAATTAATTACCCATGGTAGTACGCGAGATGAGGCTATTAGTAAAATGCAAATTGCCTTGAATCAGTTCGTGATTCAGGGCATTGATTCAAACATACCGTTTCAGGCTACTCTTATGCAACATCCTGATTTTCAGTCAGGACAAATCAATACTGGATTCATTGGTAAACATTTCCCTCAAGGTTTTATGGGGGCTAGGTTAGACCGCGATACGAAGTTATTGTTGAGTGCAATTGCAGGCTCGATTCATTTGCAATATGTTAATCGGTCTGGCAACATTACAGGTCAGTTAGAGGGGCATGCTTCACTTATACCTAATCAATTGACTATTGTTATTGGTGAGCATGGCAAACAAGAATACATTCCGATTGAAATAGCAGCAGATGTAGATGGTGATCATGTGGTTATTCAAGATAAGAAATTTGACATTAAGAGTAATTGGCGACCCGGTGAAATTCTTTTTGAGGGATTAGTCAATAATTCTCCGATTGTTTTACAAGCTAATCGTAAGTCTGTTTTTTATGAACTTATTTATAACGGCATTCGTTTTCAGGCAATAGTGATGTCAAGGAGTAAGGCAGAGTTACAAAAACTCATGCCATTTAAAGCTCCGCCTGATATGTCTCAATATTTGCTTTCACCCATGCCGGGCTTGCTTTCTGAGGTATCTGTTGAAGTTGGGCAAAAGGTACAAGTTGGGCAGAAGTTAGCGATTATTGAGGCTATGAAAATGGAAAATGTCATGTTGGCCCAACACGAAGGAGTTGTTGCACAAATTTTGGCTAAAAAGGGTGAAAGTTTGTCTGTTGATCAAATGATTATCCGTTTTGAAAAGGAGTAGTAATATGCAAAGACCATTTAAGATTTTAGGCGTACAACAAATTGCTATTGGTGCGCTCAATAAAAATGAAATAAAAACTCTTTGGCAAGATATGCTTGGATTTAAATTCAAGACTAATTTTATTTCTGAAAAAGAAAATGTCGATGAAGATATTTTTACCATCGGCGGTGGCGATCACCCCATTGAGTTTGATTTAATGCAACCATTAGATCCAGATAAAAAACCTGCCGTTCAAACAACACCGCTTAATCATATCGGTTTGTGGGTGGATAATTTACCGATAGCTGTTGAATGGTTAACTGCTCAGGGAGTCCGATTCGCTCCAGGAGGTATTCGTCGCGGAGGGGATGGGCATGACATTATCTTTATACATCCAAAAAGTAACGATCAATTCCCGATTTCTGGATTTGGGGTTTTAATTGAATTGGTGCAAGCGCCTCCGGAAGTGATTGATCAAGCTCATAATTAAAAGTTTCACAGTTATTTTTGTCTATTGTTAATACTTTTTGGCATAATTGAATATTATTCTTAAATTTGATTCCCAGGAGAGAGAATGTCTAATTTGCCACAAGGTATGGAAATTCATGCCGAAATTACCCCAGATTTTGCGACTGTACTGACACCTGAAGCCTTAGCTTTAGTCGCAAAATTGCATCATGCGTTTGAGCCGCGTCGCAAAGAGCTTTTACAAGCACGCGTTGAAAGAACTAAACGTTTAGATGCTGGTGAAATGCCCGACTTTTTACCTGAAACCAAAGCTATTCGTGAAGGTGATTGGAAAATTGCGCCTATTCCAGAAGCATTATTTTGTCGTCGCGTTGAAATCACTGGCCCAGTTGATGCCAAGATGGTGATCAATGCCTTCAACTCAGGTGCAGACTCTTATATGACTGACTTTGAGGATTCTAATAGCCCTAATTGGAATAATCAAATTCAAGGTCAAATAAACTTAAGAAGTGCAATTAAACGTGAATTGCGTTTTGAACAGAACGGTAAAACCTATGCATTAAATGACAAGATTGCTGTATTGCAAGTACGCCCAAGAGGGTGGCATTTAGATGAGAAGCATGTAACGATTGATGGCAAGCGTGTATCTGGAGGCATTTTTGACTTTGCCCTATTTTTATTCCATAACGCTCGGGAATTACTGGCTCGTGGAGCTGGACCTTATTTTTATCTGCCTAAAATGGAAAGTCATTTAGAAGCGCGTTTATGGAATGATATTTTTATGATGGCGCAAAATGAATTAGGTTTACCACAAGGAACAATTAAGGCGACCGTTCTGATTGAGACCATTCTTGCTGCATTTGAGATGGATGAAATCCTTTATGAGTTGCGAGATCACAGTGCTGGCTTAAATGCAGGACGTTGGGATTATATTTTCTCATGCATTAAAAAATTCAAGATGGATAAGAATTTCTGTTTAGCCGATCGTGCAAAAGTGACGATGACGGCACCATTTATGCGCTCTTATGCGTTACTCTTGTTAAAGACTTGTCATCATCGTGGAGCACCTGCGATTGGTGGAATGAGTGCTTTAATTCCGATTAAAAACGATCCCGAAAAGAATGCAATTGCAATGGGTGGAATCATTGCAGATAAAAAGCGCGATGCGGAAGACGGTTATGATGGTGGTTGGGTTGCACATCCAGGTTTAGTTGAGCCAGCAATGATTGAGTTTAAAAAAGTTCTTGGTGATAAGTTAAATCAATTTGAAAAACAAAAGCCTGAAGTTCAAGTTAAAGGTTCAGACTTATTAAATTTCCAACCGGAAACACCCATTACTGAAGCAGGTTTGAGAATGAATATTAATGTAGGTATTCATTATTTAGGTGCTTGGTTAGCGGGTAATGGTTGTGTCCCGATTCATAACTTGATGGAAGATGCAGCTACAGCTGAAATTAGCCGTTCACAAGTATGGCAATGGATTCGTTCACCAAAAGGTGTGCTAGACGATGGTCGTAAGGTCACTGCTGAAATGGTAAAAGGTTTCATTAATGAAGAGTTGGTTAAAGTTAGTAACTCAGGGGCGGTTGGTCATTGGAATCGCGCTGCTGAAATATTTGACCAAATGTCTACAGGTGAGACCTTTGAAGAGTTTCTGACTTTGCCGCTGTACGAAGAAATTTAATTGTTTTGAATATTGGATTCGAAAGAATGCCAATTCTTGCCATCGATACCTCTTCACAGTGGTGTTCGGTGGCAATATATTTTCCGGATAAGACCTATTTAGTTAGACATGAAAAAGTAGCTAACACTGCAAGTCAGGTTCTTTTGCAATGGGTTTATGAGCTCATGCTTGAGGCAAACATCAATTGGAATGAAATGAGTGCTCTTGCCGTATCTCAAGGACCTGGAGCATTTACTGGAATTCGTCTGGGTCTTGGCGTTGCTCAAGGCTTAGCATATGCTCAGCAAAAGCCTTTAATTCCTATACCAAGTTTAGATGGCATGATTGCTCATGCTTTATTTTTTACCAATACTCAAATTCTAGAATCGCAATCCTATCGAGTTCTGTTGGATGCGCGTATGAAACAAGTTTACTGTGCTTCCTATTTAATTGATGAGCATCAATTACTTGTTCGTCCACAAGCGATTCAGCTGATGAATATAAAAGAATTAGGATTTGATGAACATTCAATTCAATATGCATACGACATACAATCTTATATAGATGATGGCTCAATATCGCAAGGTAAGCAATTTATTCCTGCAACTCCACATGCCCTGGGCATTGCTTATTTAGCCTCTCTAAAAAGCCGAGAAGAAAAGTATTTGGCAAGAGATTGTCAACCCTTGTATATCAGAGATCAAGTGGCTTTAACCATTACTCAAAGATCACAGATTGAGTAGGCATGTGACCGTTTATCATGGCAATTAATTTTCAATTTAGAGTGATGGATAAGTGCGATATCAGTCATATTTATGAAATTGAGGTGGCTTCCCATCCTCATCCTTGGAGTGAAAAAAACTTCCTTGATTGCTTGGATCAGCAATATTGGAATTATGTATTATTCTTAGGCAGTTTACCTAGTCAAATCGTAGGGCATTGTATTGTGATGCCAGGGGTTGAGGAATTACATGTGTTGAATATCACCATACATCCAGATTTTCGGCGTCAGAAAATTGCATCTAGAGCCCTATCTGCAATTGAAGATATTGGTTTTACTCACCATTATTTGAGAATGTTATTAGAGGTCAGGCGCAGCAATGAGCCAGCGATTAAGATGTATGATTCATTAGGATATGTTCTGATTGGTGCCAGAAAAGATTATTATCCTATGGCTAAAGACAGTACTTTTTTAAGGGAAGATGCATTGGTTATGGAAAAGATCCTAAGGAAAGCTGATGAATAAAGCATTGTTATTAAAAGAAATGGGTATTAGTACTTGGAAAATCAAAGCTACTGCAGAGTACCTAACGTTGAATTCTAACGAATCGGAGAGTGTAATGACTACTCAAGAATTTCCTGTCTGGACATTGATCTTTGAGGAGGATGATGTGCATACAAACCTATCAAATAATATTCAGGTCGTCGTGCAAAATTTTGGAGTTAAAACCCAAATATTGCCGTTTGAAGACGCAAAAAATGCTGGAAAAATACAAGGTGATTTAGTATTTTGTTTTGGACAAAAACCCGGTCAGTACTTTTCTGGAGAAACAAATCCTGTTGAAGATTTAAGAGAGATTTTATTTGAAACTAGTAGCGTGAATCGTGATGAAGTTCCAGTAATTATTTCTTATTCCCTCAAACAGATTCAAGGTTCTGCATCTAAAAAGAAACAACTATGGGAAGACTTAATTTTTGCAAGAAATGTTTATTTGGATACGATGTCATAATGGTGCGATTGTTTTTCTTCACCAATCAAATGTAAAGAATCATACTGTGCTTGATTTTTCTGGTGCCTATAGATGACTAATGCCATAGTGATAATCACAAAGCAACCAAATAAAAGAATAACAACTTGAACGGGTAAATCAAACCAAACAAGAAGAGAATAAATACCAAGCATAAACAGAACAGATAAATTCTCATTGAAATTTTGAATTGCAATCGAATGGCCGGCAGATAATAGGACATGACCACGATGTTGGAGAAGGGCATTCATAGGTACCACAAAATAACCAGACATCCAACCAATGGTAATTAAGAAAATATAAGTAAATAATAAATGAGCGTGAACTTTGATGATTCCTAAATTAACAATCCAATCACCAAACTGTTCTTTTTGAAACGCTGCAAGAGTAATCACTAAAAAGCCCATAATGACGCCATATTTGAGAACAATGAGGGAGTTTTTTAGAGGAACTCTGGCTGCAGCCCACATTGCACCTCCTGCAACACCAAAGGCAACAATAGCTTGCAAAATTGCTCCTTGAGATAAGTTCATACCAAGAGCATCTTCGGCCCATTTGAGAATAATAAATTGTAGGGTAGCACCAATGCCCCAAAATAATGTGGTCACTGCTAAAGAAATTTGTCCTAAGCGATCATTCCAAAGAGTCATAAAGTTCTGTGAAAAATCTTGAATCAGTTTGATTGGATTTTTTGTGGAAACGGTATAAACGACCCCAGTTTCTGGAATACGTAAGTTAATCAAAGCAGCAATTAAATACAGCAAGACAATTAGAGCAATAGCCGATTCTGGTGGGGTATCGATATGTGTATCAATTAGTGGAAAATCTAATAGGAGAAGTGTCTGGGCTATTTGCGGGCTGATGAGGATACCCCCAAGAACTGTACCAAGAATAATGGAGCAAACAGTTAAGCCCTCAATCCAACCATTTGCAGCTACTAATTTTTCTGGAGGAAGTAATTCGGTCAAAATACCATATTTAGCCGGTGAGTAAGCAGCGGCACCAAATCCAACAATGGCATAAGCTAGTAATGGATGAAGCCCCATTAACATGGCAAGACAACCAACAACCTTAATGGAGTTGGTCAAAAACATGACTTGACCTTTCGGACGGGAATCAGCAAAAGCACCTACATATGCTGCGAGCAAGACGTAGGATAATACAAAAAATAATTTGAGTAGAGGGGTCATCCATTCAGGTGAACGGATCTGGACCAATAAAGAAATGGCAGCAATAAGAAGTGCATTATCGGCAAGCGACGAAAAGAATTGCGCAGCCATAATTGAATAAAAACCTGGTTTCATTCGTACAATGATAATTTAAACATTAAATATTTGCCTAAATCCTTATAAATATGAAGCATCGCCCCATTAAAGCCTCGATTTTGACACAGAATTTAAGTCATAACCTTTCTAGGGTTAAAAAAATGACTAATTCATTACCAACATGGGCTGTAGTTAAAGCAAATGCGTATGGGCATGGATTAAAGCCTGCGCTTACTGCATTTCATGATAGTGAGGGAGTTGCCCTTTTGGATATGGAACATGCTTCATTGGCACGTGAATTAGGTTGGCTTGGAAGAATATTATTATTAGAGGGAGTCTTTACTGAGAATGATTTAGATGATGTAGTCAATTTTTCCTGTGAAATTGTAATACATCATGAACATCAGGTGACTTGGTTAATTCAATGGTTAGGGAGACAGAACTCGCAAATCGTTACTAAGTTTTTGGCTGATTGTCCGATATGGTTAAAGCTAAATTCAGGGATGAATAGATTAGGTTTTAAATCTGCCCAGTATGGTGTTAGTTATGAAATCTTGAAGCAAATGGGATGTACAGTTCATCATCTAACCCATTTTGCTAATGCAGATGATCCTCAAGTATTACCATCTGTTGAAGATCAATGGGAAATTTTTAGTAAAGCCACACAGTATGTAGAAGGTTTAAAAAGTGGTGCAAATTCTGCAGCAATCATTGGTCACCCCTCCACACATGGTGATATGACTCGTCCAGGGATTATGTTATATGGTGCATCACCCTCTGGAAAGTATGACGATATTGCTCATTTAAAATTAAAAGCTGGAATGAATTTACGATCTGAAATCATTGCCTTTCAAGAGCTTCAAGCGGGTGATACTGTAGGTTATGGAAGTCAGTATCAGGCTCAAAAAAATACTAGGATTGCAGTAATTGCTTGTGGTTATGCAGATGGTTATCCCAGAAGTGCACCAAATGGAACTCCGGTTTGGATTGGTAAATTAGGCAATATTTTGGATGGTCAGATTGCCCCTTTAGTAGGTAGGGTTTCTATGGATATGATGATGGTAGATGTCTCTAACATACCTTACGCTCAGATCGGATCACCAGTAGAGCTTTGGGGGGAGCTCAACCCGATTGATAATGTAGCTTTTCCTGCGAAAACTGTTGGTTATGAATTAATGTGTGGTCTTGCTAACCGTGTTAAACAAGAAATTCTTTAATTAGTTTTGTTCCAAAATTGCCACCATTGTGGTTGTTGAGCAGTAACAGCCTGTCTTTTGCCGGTTTTAAAAATTTCACTATTCGGGAAGTTAGTAGTAAAAATACGCATCGTATCAGCGCTTAATTCTTTCATATCCAGAGCGTCGTAAGACTTTACCATTAGGTATAAAGCTTCCTCAATAGCTGGAGCGCGGTCATAATCTTTTATTGCTGTTTGAGCACGGTTAATGGTTGCCACATAAGCTCCACGGCGATAGTAATAACGAGCAGCGTTGACGTCACTTTCTGCTAAGGCATTGACGATATAACGCATCCGATCGAGTGCATCAGGAGTATATTTACTATTTGGATATCTTGTCGTCAGAACTTTAAAAGCCTCATAGGCATCCTTGGAGGCTTTTGGATCTCTCTCACTTAAGTCTTGCCCTGAAAATTTAGCTAAAAAACCTAAATTATCATTAAAAGTGATTAACCCTTTAAGATAGTAGGCATAATCGACATCGGGATGATCTGGATGAAGTTGAATGAAGCGATTGATTGAAGCTAGGGCGAGCTCTTGCTCATTTCGCTTCCAGTTGCAATATGCAGTATTAATTTGAGCTTGTTCTGCAACTGGGCCAAAAGGATACCTTGCTTCTAATTTCTCAAAATATTTAACACAATTTGGATAATCGTTATCCTTGAGAGCGGTTTTTGCTTCACCTAATAATTTACTTTGTGACCAACTAGCAGTTTCATCGAAGTCTTTACCTGCGCATCCAGAAAATATACCCACAAGTAAAACGAGTGATAAATATAACGAATATTTTGATACACGCTTTAAACTAGATAAATTAGTAAACAATTGAATCTCTAAAAATAAAAAACAGATGGTTAAAAAATCAACACTCACAAAATATGAGCAATATGGAATACTCTGATTATATCGATGATGCTGAATTAGGGGAAGAAGTTACTCATTTACACGTGATTGAATTTGATTTATCTCTTGATTTAAGGGGCGAAAGAATTGATAAAGCGATCGCTCGAGTATTACCTACTTACTCTAGAAGTAGGATTCAGCAGTGGATTGAAGCGGGTTTGGTTTATGAAAATGAACGACAAATTCAAGCAAAAGACCATGCAATGGGGATGGAGCATATCAAGATATCGATTCCTCCTGATCCGCAAAATACCGCCTATCATGCAGAGGATTTACCACTTGAGGTTGTGTATAGCGATACTGATATTGCGTTAATAAACAAACCTTATGGTTTAGTCGTTCATCCGGCAGCAGGAAATTGGACAGGAACCCTACTAAATTCGTTATTACACCATTTTCCTCAGTGTTCAGAGGTTCCAAGAGCCGGAATTGTGCATCGGTTAGATAAAGACACCTCTGGTTTGTTAGTCATAGCAAAGACATTAGAAGCACAACATGCACTTGTTCAACAACTACAAAGCCGCAGTATGGAGAGAAAATATATTGCTTTAGTTTGGGGAAAAACTCCAATGAATAAAGTGATTCACGGTGCAATTGGTCGTGATTCTAATGATCGATTGAGAATGAGTATGCAAGCTTCTGGAGGTAAAGAGGCCTGTACACATCTAACAACGCTGTATCACGCATTATTTGAGAATAAGTCCATTTCACTTGTGAGCTGTGAGTTAGAAACAGGTCGAACCCATCAAATTCGAGTTCATTTAGAGTCTTTGGGTCATGCATTAGTGAATGATCCTATTTATAAAAATAAAATTCCCCATCAAACTGCCTTAGTCTTAAAAAATCAACTCTTTGATAAAGGTATTCAATTTCCAGGTCAATTTTTACATGCAGGTCTTTTAGGTCTTGTGCATCCAAGAACTAAGGAACTTGTTCGAGTTCATGTTGCACCACCGAGTGCTTTTGTTAAAACCTTAGAATTTTTAAACATTCCACCTTCAGTTTGGGAAAAGGTATTTGGCTGATGAATCTAGTCCAGACCTCTTATGGCTTAGTTGTATTAAAGCCCAATTGGGAAGTACCGGAACATGTGCAAGCCTTTGTTTCAACCCGTAAAGGTGGTGTGAGCGATGTTCCATATGATTCTCTTAATGTTGGTAAACATGTAGGAGACCAATTGGTTCATGTTGAGCAAAATCGTGACATCCTACAAAAAATTATGCCATCAGATCCAATATGGCTGAACCAAGTTCATGGAACTCAGATATGGACAGGTCCTCAATCCAGTCTTGAAGCAGATGGTGCCGTAACGGAATTGGCGCATCAAGTATTAACAATTATGACGGCTGACTGTATGCCTATTTTATTTTGTGATGAGCAGGGTGATATTTTAGGGGCATGTCATGCCGGATGGAGAGGTTTTGCCCAAGGAATAATTCAGAAAACACTCGATGAAATGATTCTCAAAAAGCGGCCTCATCATGCAAAACAATATTTATCTAATATAAATGTTTATTTAGGCCCAACCATCGGCCCGCGTCATTTTGAAGTGGGCGGCG
>Ga0214921_10005466_pt1 | contig 17957 bp, 13 predicted proteins | sample LL1505_MetaG_FD_177992 | JGI IMG/M metagenome (GOLD analysis project Ga0214921, IMG submission 177992) | Freshwater microbial communities from Lake Lanier, Atlanta, Georgia, United States - LL-1505 | ecosystem: Environmental > Aquatic > Freshwater > Lake | place: USA: Georgia | collected...
CTTTTGCAGCTCGATGAAAAATCCATACGCGTGGCCGAGTATCTTACCGAACTGCCCCCGCTGGAGCTGCTCCGCGACCGCTTGCACCGCGCCATCACGGCCGCCCGGGAACAGGCCGCACTGCCAACCTCAGAAGGAGGCGAGGCGTGAGCTTCCCGCGTTATCCGAAATACAAGCCCAGCGGCGTGGAATGGCTCGGGGACGTGCCGGAGCATTGGGCGCTGCCGAAACTTAAAAGCGTCGCAACATTTTCTGGCGGCGGGACACCAAGTCGAGAAAACCCCGCCTATTGGAATGGGGACATTCCTTGGGTGTCGCCCAAAGACATGAAGGCGGAACGAATCGAGGGTGCTGAGGAGTCTATAACTCTGGAAGGACTTGAAAGCAGTGCATCAAATCTATTGTCGCCGGGACGCTTATTGATCGTCGTCCGCTCGGGTATCCTAAAACATACGATTCCGATTGCGATCAATGAGACTGCAGTCGCGTTGAACCAGGACATGAAGGCGCTTTCCTTTGATGCCACCAAATGCGTGGGAAGATTCTTTCTCCGCTGGGTTCAAGGTCACAACGACCAACTTTTATTCGCTTGGGCAAAACAAGGCGCGACGGTCGAAAGCATCGAACATAGTTATCTCGCCCAGACCGTGGTTCCCTTGCCAGACATCCCCGAGCAAACGGCCATTGCGGAATTTCTGGACTGGGAGACGGCGAAGATTGATGGGCTGGTGGCGGAGCAGCGGCGGCTTATTGAATTGCTGAAAGAAAAACGCCAGGCCGTCATATCCCACGCCGTCACCAAAGGCCTCAACCCCCACGCCTCCATGAAGCCTTCCGGCATCGAATGGCTCGGCGATGTGCCGAAACATTGGACGGTTACGCGCCTTGGCTTTCTGTGTTCAAAGATTGGAAGTGGCAAAACACCTTTAGGCGGCGGAGAAGCCTATCTCACTGAGGGTATTTTATTCATTCGTAGCCAGAACGTATATGACGAAGGGTTGTATTTAACCGATGTGGTTTACGTATCTGAAGCGACAGATTCTGAACAATCATGGTCGCGCGTATTGGCCGGTGATATTTTACTCAACATAACTGGTGCTTCTCTTGGCAGAACATGCCTTGTTCCCGATAACTTTGAGCCTGCAAATGTAAACCAGCATGTCTGCATTCTTCGTCTTGCAAGCCACGCATCACGACAATTCGTCTCGATGGTTTTGAAGTCATCTGGCATGAAGGCGCAGTTTGATGCCGCACAGAATGGTGCTGCGCGTGAGGGATTAAATTTCGCTCAAATTTCAAAACTCGCGTTAGCCGTTCCTCCGGCAGCAGAGCAAGCAGAAATCCTTAAGTTCCTCGAAACCGAAATCGCAAAATTCGACACCCTCACCGCCGAGGCGCAACGCGCCATAGACCTCCTGCAAGAACGCCGCACCGCCCTGATCTCCGCCGCCGTCACAGGCCAAATCGATGTGCGCCAACAAACCCACAACTGACCATGCCCAAAATAACCTCGGAAGCTTCGTTTGAAGAACACATCGAAGATGTCCTGCTGAATAAGCACGGGTATTTCTCCGCCAAGCAAGAAGACTACGACAAGGCTCTGTGCCTGCGGCCCGAGACAGTCATTTCCTTCATCCGCGCCACGCAAACCAAGAAGTGGGACGATTATTGCAAGTTGATCGGCAATCTGGATGAGGCGCGACGCCATGTCCTCAAGCGCATCAAGGAGGTGGTGGACAAGGAAGGCACACTCCACGCCCTGCGCAGGGGCTTCGACATCCACGGCGGCGGGCATTTTGACCTCTGCTACTTCGAGCCAACGAACCCCGTGGCCGAGGAGAGCCGACGACTCTACAAAGAAAACCTGCTGCACATTCAGCGGCAATTGAAGTTCTCGGAAGCGGATGAGAAGTCGCTCGACATGGTGATTTTTCTGAATGGCCTGCCCATTTTCAGCATCGAGCTGAAGAATCAAATCTCGGGCCAGAATGTGAGCCACGCGATGAAGCAATACATGGACACGCGCAATCCGAAGGAGCCGCTCTTCCGCTTCAGGCGTTGCCTGGCCCACTTTGCCGTGGATAACGACCTCGTCTATGTGGCCACAGAACTGGCCGGGGCGAAGACGCAGTTTCTGCCCTTCAACCAAGGCGCGGATGGCGGCGCGGGCAATCCGCCTTGCAAGGTCGGCTACGCCACCAGCTACCTCTGGCAAGAAATCTGGCAGAAGCCGCGCATCCTCGACCTGATCCAGCGGTTCATCCGTGTGGTGGATGTGCTCGATGACAAGGGCAAGAAGACCGACAAGCAGAAGCAGATTTTTCCTCGTTACCACCAACTCAGCTGTGTGCGCGAACTCGGTGCGGATGCCCAGATGCACGGAGCGGGCAGGCGCTACCTGAACCAGCACAGCGCGGGCAGCGGCAAGACGAACTGCATCGCGTGGCTGGCCAATAGCCTCGCCACCCTGCACACGCCAGATGGCAAGCCGGTCTTCAGCTCGGTGGTCGTGATCTCGGATCGCCGCGTCATCGACCGTCAACTTCAACGCACCCTGGCGCAGGTCATCGAGACCAAGGGAATGCTCATCAATATCTCTGGCGACGATGGCATGACCTCCAAGGACCTCAAAACCGCGCTGGAAGACGGCAAGCGCATCATCGTGACCACGCTTCAAAAATTCGGCGTCATCATGGACAGCATGGGCGATCTGCCGGGCGAGCGTTTTGCAGTGATCGTAGACGAGGCCCACTCCTCCCAAGCAGGCGAGAGTGCCAAGGCGGTGCAGAAGGTGTTGTCGTATTCCTCCGATGAGGAGCAAAAGGACGAAGAAGAAAAGACCACCGAGGACCGAATTTTGGAGGAGTTGAAGACACGCGGCCCGCAAAAGAATGTGAGCTACTTTGCCTTCACGGCGACGCCCAAGCCAGAGACCTTGCAGCAGTTTGGCACCAAGCACGCGGATGGAACATTCCGGCCCTTCAGCCTCTACACCATGCGGCAGGCGATCGAGGAGGGTTTCATTCTGGATGTGCTGAAGAACTACACGACCTACGACCAGTATTGGGCGTTGTTGAAAAAAGTGGAGGACGACCCGGAGTTCGACGGTGCAAAGGCCAAGTCGCTCCTCAGAAAGTTTGTGAGCCGCAACGAACGCACCATTGCGAAGAAAGTCGCCCTCATGGTGGACCATTTCCAATCCACAGTGAGCGGCAAGCTGGGAGGCAAGGCCAAGGCCATGATCGTGACTTCCTCTCGGCTGCACGCGGTGCGCTACAAGCTCGCGGTGGATGAGTATTTGAAAACCATCGGCAGTCCTTTCAAGGCGCTGGTGGCCTTTACCGATGTGGTGAAGGATTCCAAGGACGGCAAGGAATACACCGAAGCCAATATGAATGGCTTCCCCGAGGCGGCGACGGCAGACAGGTTCGAGGCGGACGAATACCGAATCCTGATCGTGGCGAGCAAATTCCAGACAGGCTTCGACCAACCCAAGCTGGTCGCCATGTATGTGGATAAAAAGCTCAGCGGCGTGACCTGTGTGCAAACGCTCTCGCGCCTGAACCGCACCACGGCAGGCAAGGAGGAAACCTATGTGCTGGACTTTGAAAACAGCGCCGAGGACATCGAAGGCAGTTTCCAGCCCTTCTACGACCGCATCACGCTCTCCAAGGAAACCGATCCCAACGAGCTCTACAACATCCGCACCGATCTCGAAAAATACGGCATCCATGACTCAGCGGAGGTGGAGGCCTTCGCCAAGTTGTGGTTTGCCGCGAAGCCCAATATCGAAAAGCTCCATGCGGCAGTTGATCCCGTGGCCAAGAAGTGGCTGGCCGAAGACGAAGAAGAGCAGGCTGACTACAAGTCCAAAGCCCGCGATTTCGTGAAGCTCTATTCCTTCATGTCCGGCCTCGTCTCGATCCACGATGCCGGGCTGGAAAAGCTTTTTGTCTTCCTGCGTTTTCTGTTGCCCAAGCTCCCTGCAAAAACAGGCGGGCTGCCCCTGGAAGTCCTCGGCATGGTGGATATGGAAAAGCTCGCCGTTCGCAAAAACGAGAAAAAGGACATCGCCCTCAAGCGCGGCGAAGCCAAAGTCGATCCGCTCAAATACGGCAGCGGGGCCACCCTCACCGAAGAAGAGCGCGAGGCCCTCTCCAAGATCATCGAAGACCTCAACTCACGCTTCAACACCTCGTTCACCGAGGATGAGATCATGGTCATCAAGCAGCTCGAAAAAAAGATCGGCGAAGATGAGGCCCTCCAACAGCAACTCAAAAACGGAGCCAGACACGCCGTCGCCGCCACATTCCGCCAAGTCGCCGAAGATGCATTGGAGGACCTCATCAACGAGAACTTCAAATTCTACAAAAAAGTGAGCGACGACGAGGAGGTCTCCAAAGAGTTCTTCGACCGGCTCTTTGAGTGGTATCTGCAGAGCAAGGCTCCGAAGAAATAAGGAAATTAATGAGTGATGACTTAAGACGAAATCGGGTTTTTGGAAAAAATTTTAGCTTAATAAATTAGAAACTAAATATATGGGAAACTGGAAAAAAAGCACAGAGAGCCTCAAAGAGTGGTTTGAAGCCAAAGCCAAACCGCCGCTGCAGGCTTTGAGGAGAGATGATGTCGTCCAAACATTTGCCTCGGATGTCCAAAGTTTGGAGAGAAAAGCAGAACGTGAGGATGATTTGTTTCAGATTTGCGTTTTGGGGCGCGCTGGAGTTGGAAAAAGCACCTTGATAAACACTTTGGTGGCTGGGAGTGAAATTGTCGTTCCATCGGGGGGCGGGGCAGGCCCAATGACGGCAACCGCTCTTCGTGTCGGATCTGGCAAAGAAAAAAGATTTTCAGTCCTTTATCATGGAAAGCAAAAAATTAACTTAATCCGTTTTGCGATTGAAGTAAAAATTTCAAGAGAACAACAAAGTTTATCTCCCGAGGTTATTACTGATGAGTCCCAGACAAGTGAAAATGAGAATCTAGTTGAGCATCATGAGCAAGGAACAGAAGAGGATAAAAGCAAATCTCTGGCGGAGTTTTTGCGAGCCGCGAAACAAATCCTCGGGGTTTCTCAAGAGGATAAAACTGACGAGTATTTAGTAGATGGACTCCGCTCTATTCAAGGTCTTAAGCTCAAATTTAGCACGAGTTTTGAAAATGCTCAGATTGAGTCAATAAAGTTGGCAAAAGAGGCCATTGATTTAGGTTCTAAGAAAAAATGGAAAGCCTTTGAAAATTCGGATCCAAGAAAATTCAGTTTGCAATTAAATTGCCACGCTACTGGATCCTTGGCTCCCCTGGTAGATGAAATTCGCATAGAGTGGCCTTCCGATCTTCTTCATCATGGAATTGAAATTGTTGATCTTCCTGGAGTTGGAATTCATAACGACCACTACGAGCGAGTAACAAAAGATTTTCTTAGGAATAAAGCAAGGGCTCTCATGCTTGTCATTGATTCAAGGGGAACAACGGAGGCAGATGCAAGAATCCTGAAAGAATCTACTTTCCTTGATAGGCTCCTTTTCTCGTTGGATGACCCAAAATCTGATCCAGTGCCGATTCTAATGGCAGTTACCAATGTGGATGATGTGGCTAAATCAAATTGGTTGAATGACAAGGCATTAAATGGGACTCCAGAATTAAGTAAGCACCAGCATTTTCTAAAAATATCAAATTCTCTGCCGAATGTGGTGAGCACTCAACTGAAGGGTTTTTTGGAATCCTCTTGGCGAGATGCTGATGGTCAACTTAGTGACTCTCGAAAAAAAGCGATCGATCGAGTTATGGGTAGCCTTCAGGTATTCCCTATTTCTGCCCCGCAATACGTAATGATGATTACCTCAGATTCGGAGGACCAACCCTTCTTGAAAACCGAAGAAGCAACTCAAATACCTCAAATAAAATCCGCTATTGCTGATTTAGCCGCAAGCTGGTTTGAAGAGCGGCAACTGAGATTTGAGTCGGAGACGAAAAGTTTTTTTGACTTAGTCGGCTCCCGCCTCAAATCGGAGGGAGCCGCGATTGAGGAGTCGCTCTCAGGCGAGTCACAATCGACTCAGTTATTAGAAGAGTTAAATCTTTTTATCTCGCCACTCAAAGATCAGTTTCAAATTAGGCTGGGTGGATTTGGGAACTTTCTGAACAGTGCAATCCGAGAGCGAATACGAGCCGGGGTTCTAGAATCTACAAATTTAGCGAGAAGACAAATGTTGGCATATGTAAACACATTAACCAAATATCCATGGAATACGCTGAGAGCCGCAGTTAGAAAAAGCGGGACTTTCGTTGGCTCTAGGCGGGTGGATTTGAGAGGGGAGTTTAGTTCAGCTTTTATCTCCCCTATGGCATCGGTCTGGAGCACGCAAATCCTTTCCGAAATTAAGACGAAAACAAATGCATTCGCTGAATATCAGGAACAATCTATTCGGGAGATTATTGGTTGGGCAAGATCAAATAAATTAAGACCTTCCACTCGCCTTCTTGACGCCTTAGCCGAAGAAATCAAACAAAACCGTATCAGGTTGGTAGGGGTTGGTAAAAATGCAGTTAGTGAATTACGGGAAAAAGTAAAAGAGAAGCTCTATGAATCTGTGCAAGAGCCAATTGATTCCGAATGTCGTAAGTTTGTTCGTCGCGGAAACGATGTAGGAGCAGGGGTGCTGGGGCGCATGCATGAGTTGCTATATGATCTTGTCGAGAAAGTTGCTGATGAATTAAACGGAACTGTAGAATCTTTGCTTTTAGAGCAATTCCGCGTTGTCGCGAAAGAAATCAGGGAGGCTCTGCGAGAAGACTACAATCCTCTTGATGATGCGATTGCAAGATTAATTCCTAGAATAGAGTCTGTAAGCCAGAAGGAAATTGAAAAAAGCAAAAGCATTCTTGCATCGATTTATCACGCTGTGGAATCCGTTCCATCAGTATCAAAAGAAACTGCAAAGGCAGCATGAGCATTGTAGAGTTTAATAGGTTACCCTATGTAGTTGTAGATGAGGCGAACAGTTGGGGGTTAAATCTCTACAAAATCGCTTCTCCGCCGCCACGCCTATGGGCTGATGATTCTACAACACCGCCTGCGATCCGCTCCGAGATTGATCCCTATGAAACGAAAGCAATTCTGTCGCCAGCCGAGTTGTTTGTGGGTATTTCGGAGAACGACAATTGGCAAGCGATGTCCAGAAGGTCGCTTGCTCGTTTTCATGCTCTGACATTACTGGCAGAAGATCCCCAGCGGCGCTTCGATGCGCGCCCGGTCTCCACTTTGGCCCACCAGATGAGTTTGGTGCGCCATATTTTGGATAATCGCGAAATGAGGCGGGTGCTCATCGCGGATGAGGTGGGGCTTGGAAAAACTATCGAGGCAGGATTGATTCTTAAGGAACTTATGGAGGCGCAAGCGGGTTTGCGCATTCTATATCTTGCTCCTGCGAGGTTGGTGTCCAATGTGGCTATCGAATTTCAGAAGATGCAGCTTGGGTTCAGAGTTTGGAAATCGGGAGATTCCGATGCAAACCTCGAAATAGACAATCGCATCATCGCCAGCATTCACCGTGCAGTTCACGAAATCCACTATGACAAGTTCACCAAGTGCAAGCCTTGGGATGTTTTAGTGGTGGATGAATGTCATCATCTAAGTGATTGGGCTCCAGGCGGTGGCAATCCAAAAGAAAAAATGAAGCTGGTTCGCGATGTAATCGCCTCGGATTGGAATGGACACCTGTTAATGCTCTCAGGAACGCCCCACCAAGCAAATCAGGATCGGTTTGAGAATCTTCTCGGTCTCCTAAAAGCCAAGGAAGAGCCAAAGACAAAAATATCCGGTCGAGTCATTTATCGAACCAAAGAGGATGTTCGGGATTGGGATGGCAACCCCCTGTTCCCCAAACGCCAAGTCAACCCACCCTTGATTGTGGATTTAAGCGAAGACCACAGAGATTGGCTGGATGCGATTTTTCAATATTTCGCCCCGAATGCAGGTTCTCTCGCCAGCCAAAAAGACAGGGCACTGAACTGGCGATGTGCTCAAGCTCTTCAGTGGGCCAGTTCAAGTCCCAATGCGGGGTTAGGATATCTTGTTCGGCAGGCAATTCGTGGAGGTTGGAAAATGGGTAGATCGCCCATGAAGGAGGCTGTTGCCGCTCTTCGTCCTTACCGAAACGGGCCAGCGGATGAACCTGTTGAACGCCTCTACGAGCGCATCTTAAAGGAAATCAACCAGCAAAACACAGACAGCGATTTTGATGATTTGGAGGACATCGAGGGTAAGTCCAGTAATCCGGACTCAGAACTTGGCGAGCTGATTACCAAGGGTGTCGAGTTGGTTAATTCGCCCCGGCAGCCTAAGTGGGAAAAACTCTGGAATGGGGTGATCAAACCGGCTGGTGAGGAGAAAATTGTTTTATTTGCCCAACCGATCGAAACAGTCATGGCTCTTACCCAGTGGCTCAAGAATAAAACAGGACGGCAACCATCTTTGATTATCGGGGGGCAGAACGACGCTGAAAGAGCAGCTCAGGTTTCAAACTTTCGGAGCCAGCAGGGCCCTCAATTTCTCGTTTCCTCAAAAGCAGGTGGTGAAGGCATCAACCTGCAAATTGCGCGGAGATTGGTTCATATCGATGTTCCTTGGAATCCGATGGACATGGAGCAGCGCATCGGCCGCGTTCATCGTTTTGGTTCCAAGGAGACGATCATCGTTGATACCTTGGTGGTATCTGGCACCAGAGAGGAAAGAATGTGGAACGTGGCTCGTTCAAAACTGAGAAGCGTTGCGCAAACCATGGTGGAGCCGGAGAAATTTGAGGCGCTTTTCTCTCGTGTCATGTCCCTTGTGGCTCCTGAAGAAATCCAAGATGTTTTTGTCGGTGACCCCTCGGGCAATGTGAGTGAAGAGGATGCTGAAAAGCTTTCAACACTCGTAGTTGCTGGGTTTGAGCGCTGGCGACAGTTCGACAAGAGATTTTCCGAGACCCAGCGAGAGATCAAGCAGATGAACCCCGGTCTGGCTGAATGGCAGGATGTTGGCTGGTTTTTAAAAGAATATGGTGGAGCCGAGGATGAAGCTGGAATATCGATCACTCGGTTCCGATTTGATCAGAACAGTGAGATTGTCTCTTCACACGAACCAGCCAGAGTCCTTAGATTTCGCGATGGGTCTCTTGGCTACCTCGGAAATCTTGAAGGGGCCCCCTTGAATGGCCCAGAAGCCCAAAAAGTAACAGGTATTGGTTTAAATGAAACGCGTGTGTTAGAGGTAATCAGGCAGCACGCTTTGCCGGATATTCCAACAGGTGCGGCAAATTTACGCTGGGGCGCTGATTCGCGCAGCATGGTTGAGCTCTTGGGAAAGGAGGCAGCCGTTTTGGCATTTGTTGTTCAAGAGATTCAATTTGACACGTTTGGTGGTTCTAAATGCATCTCGAATGAATTAATTGTTTATGGAGGAGCATTTGGCTCGGATCAAATTTATGCCATTAACGGAAAAGACAAGAAGCTGTTAATTTCAGCCCTCCAAAAAGTCGGTGTCAAATCAAGGCCGACCAGTGGTCTGGATTTTGATTGGATCACAGCCCAGGAAAAAGCATTGGGAGAGATTCTCTTCAAGCCAACACCCGAACAACTCAAGCAAAAGATAAGGATCGCTGTCTGGCCAATTTTAGCAGCACATATCACTAATTAAGAGTTTGTTTGAAAAAAAGAATGCGAATCATGTGGTAATCTAATCGACGAAGCCCTGCTAAAAATGCCCACAACTTCTCACACGCAACTCTACAAATTTTCGAGCTTTGAGAATGCCAAATCGATTTTGGAAAGCTGTGCATTGTGGAGTAACAGCCCGTTAAGTTTCGATGACCCTTTTGAGATGCTTCGCTCTTTGGACGAGGAGGAAAAAATATAGTCCTGAGGTGCTATCAAAATAGTCGTCCGCCAAGCCGAAGCGCTTGCTGCAGAAGTTAAAGAAAGAAAAGAACGCCAAGGGGAGGATTACGAGTAGGAAAAATATGAAAATGAATAATCGAAAAATAGTGATTTGTGTAATATCTGCAATTTTTATAGGTTTATTAATTTATTTACCTAATAATATCCACTTCAGAGCGCTATGCGGAGATTCCGGTGCGCTGGTTGAAATGGGTGATAAACTGATACAAAGTGAAAATAAAAACGATCAAAAAAAAGGATATGAGCTGCTGCTTAAAGCAGCTAACAAAGGAAATCCTGAAGCGATGTATCTTGTTGGATGGTGCCATTTATACGGTAAAGGAATAGAACAAAGTAACCTTGCTGGATATGATTATTTTATGCGCGCCTATGATTTGAAAAGCAAGATGTCATCGGGATATAAGTATGTTTTAATTAGATTAATAGGAGAGTGTCATCTTTATGGAAAAGGAACTTTTCAGGATATTGATAAAGCAATCGATTTTTTAAAAGAATCAGCGAAAAAAGGAGATGTTTATGCAGTGCGGCAATTAGCTATTGCTTATGGTTTTCTGGCTCTTGGAATTTATGAGAGAAAAGAAAAAGAAGAAGTAATATTCTTCCCAGATTTCTACTTCAATAATAGGTGGACTGTAAATAGAACTTATCAAGAAAAAAAGACCGAAGATTATCAAGAATTAAATGAAGAGGAAAAGAAATATATTTCTTATGGAATAAAAGCTTATGCATACAGCATCCTTTATTCGCAGATAGAAACTGATTTCGATCTTAAAAAAAGTTTGGAAAGTAGCAAGAAAGATATTCCTACTGCTAACCTGTATAGAAAAACTTATGATTATGGCCTTGATTTTACGCCTGCTCGGCATGCAAGGGCTGAAATATATGCCAAGGAATTTCTGCAATCTATCAAGTCGGATTAGGAATGAAGGCTTCTAAAAATTACTACGATATTATTGGCGTTGCGCCTGATTCTTCATTTGAGGAAATTCGCAATGCTTATCTCATTCGCAGTAAAATGTTTCATCCTGATCGCTTTAGCCGTGATACACAAAGAGAAGAATGGCGGGTTGCGAATGAGATGCTTCAAGAGCTTAATATCGCATACAACACTCTTAGGGAGAAACACGCTCGTCGCTTGTATGACTCTAAAATAGGCGTCAATGTTTCTTCTGAAATACCAAGTGCCGCTAAAAAGCCAGCTGATGCACCAACAAGCAATTCGTCCAGTTCAACTACCGCAACAAGAACGGCAACCTCTGGTTTCTGCTACTATTCCGACCTTCCGGAGTCGGTTCGCGATCGACTTCTTAACCGCATCTTAAAAAAAGATAAAAGGCAACTTCTTATATCAGTAAATAGCGTTTTTAGGAACTATGTTTTCTTTTCTATTTTTATTGGATGGTTTGTTCTCATTTTTTGTCTTACGCAAACCGAAAAATGGTCCAGCGATAGCAGAAATTGGGTTTTCTGGATATCCCCTGTTGCGGGCTTATTCATTGGTCTCAACCTCAGTTGGATTATCCGTTGGCATAAGTCGCCACTTCGTTGTCACTTTATTGTAACCCCGATTTATTTTATCCAAACTTATTTAAACCAAATTTGGTATTGGCCGCACTACCAACTTAAGAATGTTAGGGCAACTCATAGATACAAAAATGGAAGTTTTGTTCAAACGGACGCCACTTTCGTATTCGATACCGGAGCCAAAGAGATTACTTTTCAAAACAAAAATGAATATGAAAAAGTGCTAACAACAGCAAAGGCCTTTGAACTGGAGCTTCAAAGTGCGGTAAGGGCGCGTGATAACTCATACGAAATGCGTGAGGATGACTTTGCTGGCTTCAAAAGCCCTGGTCTCTCTAAGCCGCAAGGCAGCCCGAGTTCGACGACGATTACCTGTGTTATTAGCTCTGTTGGCGGCGCGATAGTTTTAAGTATACTTGCTTTGTCGATCAACTCCTCAACTAAGGATAATCTCTACTCCTCGCGTCCATCCTCAAATCCACGATCCGTGTTAGAGGATGCTGGGCCAGAGTTTCCCAAGAACCTATTCGCTGGTGGGAACTCGACTTCAAGCACAAATGCCCGGCCGGATGTAGCGCGTTTTTTTATGTTTAATGAACCGCTTTTAGAGACTCCGCCCAGCGGAGAGGTTCAGCGTTTTCATTCCGAAACTGGAATTGCTCCACTTGAAATAAGCTCATCATCAGGAGAAAACTATGTTGTCAAGCTGACTGATGCCGATTCAGGCGAGGATGTTCTTACAATCGTCGTTCGTGGCGGGAAAACCGAAAAAGTCGATGTTCCCTTGGGAAATTATGTAGTAAAATACGCTTCCGGTGAAAAGTGGTATGGTTACAAGCATCTTTTTGGGCCATCCACTCATTATAGTAAAGCAGATCGAACATTCACATTTTCTAAAAATGGTTCTCAGGTCAACGGATATACAATTACTCTTTACAAAGTTAAGGATGGCAACTTGCATACAAGCCAAATTTCACAAAATGATTTTTAAAAAATATGATTAATTTTTTAATAATTCCAACCTTGTTAATATTTTGTGTTATCCCTGCCTTTCCTCAAGGCGCATCTTTTTCCGGCACTCGTGGAAACAGTTTAAATGGTCGTATTTCTCCCGGTGGTTCATTTTCGGCAACTGATGAAGATGGCAATTTCGTGAATGGTCACGTAAGCCCAGGTGGTCACCTGCAGGCCACCGATAGTAATGGAAATTTCATTAACGGAAATATATCTCCAAGTGGCTTTTTTAGTGGCACCGATAGCAATGGGAATTTTTTAAATGGCAAAGTCAGAAACCAAGATGACGATATTTTAAATACTGGCCCTCTCGGGAATGACGCCTCGCGCAACAGCATTTATCCAACCGACGCAATTGAGTTTAGACCTGAAGACAAATTAGATAAAGCCCTTCGCGCCGTTCAAATTCTGGACACGCTGGACTCCATGGATCGCAGAGACCAGCAAGCCGCGTTTCAGCAATCCCAGATGCAAATCGACCGGGATAGGCTTGAATTTAGCAAAGAAGCGGAAAAAGCTCAAAACGAGCGGTTTTTGAAGGCACAAGAATTAGATACTAGCAGACTCAAGCTGGATCAAATAACGTCAGACCTCAATCTAAGGAATGAAGCCGCTGGAGTGCGCCGAGAAACAGATAAAAAACTAGCCGCGCTGTCTATTGCAGAGGTAGTGGGAGCCTATGATCCTTACGATGCACGCAGCCGAAGTGAAATGGACAAAGCAAAAGCTCTTGCAGTGGCTTCCGGATACACGTCTGCGGAAGTGGGGGAGATGTTCAAAACAGCCGAGATAAAAACCGTAGCGGCAGAAAACTTGATTTCTAACTGGAAAGATCAAAGTGGCGTTGACTGGGTTGAAGTCAATGGACGCCGTGACATTGAGGCCACTCGAAACGCTCACGAGCAGCGGATGAGGCTCCAGAAAGAGCAAGAGACTACTTGGACCGCGAACGACTTTAGCGCTTTAGACGTTGCTGTTAAATCTGGTATGAGGCCCGTTGACGCAAAGAGACTTGTTACTGCGGGGGCCGCTGCGAGGAACATATACCGGGAACTCGTTGAAAATAATCTTTATGATGCCCCAGACCCCAAAGCGTTTGACGAAAAGTTTGTGCAGTCATTAAAAGGAGTTGACCAAACAGGGACGCCTTCCGGCAACCCTCTCTTCAACCCAGTAATTTTTAACTCCGAAGCCTTTTTTAACGACCCCGATATAATTAAGGCTACTAAAAACTTGGCGCGACTCAAGCAAGGTGAAATTCCTAATTTTAAATTCAAAGAAACTCAGGGGCTCGACGGCAAGACCATCAAGAGCAGCGAACGTGAGCAAAAAAACGGTGTTTATGAAGTAGAATCTTGGGCCCCCGATCCAAAGAAAACAAAAGAAGCAGCAGACGCTGCCGCAGCGGTATCAAATGCAACTATCTCCAAAGAAAGAGCTTCGCTTAGCGACAACTACAAAACAAGAATGCAAATTGAAAAGAATACCTACTACCCGGGGGCTCCAAGTAGCAGGGACACCTCAAATGACAGCAGCTTTGGAAAATAAATGAGCGAACTAAACCAAGGCACCACAGACCGTCATCGTCCCAAAATTTAGCATCGTCGGAGAATGCGTCTCGCTCCAATAGACCAATGACACCTGACCTCAACGAACCACACGGAAACACCGGCAACCGCAACAACGCACGCGACCCCGAAGGAGCCGAAAACATGACCAGCAAAATCCTCTTCTTCTGCTACCCCGAAGAAAAAAGCGCCTGGGTCCGTGCCGCCAAGCCCGAAAAACTCAGCGCCTGGATCCGTCGCCAACTCAACACCGCCACCGGCCGCCCCGAACGCCCCGACCCCGAAGAATGGCGTCAAATCCGCAAGTAACAAGTGGCCTCCAAAGTGGTGACCTTAAACACAAAAATCTAATACGACATAGCTCCAGGCATCATCGGAAGCGAGTCGCAGGGCATCGATGACCTGATCCTTGGCTGCCCACAAATCGCCGAGTTCATAGTGAGTCGGCACGAAGCTCATTTGCCACTGAGGGGCAGATGCTCTCCAGCTTGGAGATCACTTTATCGTCGATCTCCGCATCGATCGACATCAGATCGCAGCACTCTTGCCATGCGGATAGAAAATCCTCTTTGGTTTTAAGTGCTTCAGAACAGAACTCGAAGTAGTCGTTCACTCCCGACCGACGAAATTCCTCCCGCATTTCCGAATACGTTTTTTCCGATAGGGCTGATTTTCATGGCTTAAAATCCGGCCTTATCCTTTCCAAGAGCATTTCCCGTAGAAGGTAGTTGGCCATTGGTTCCGCTTGGCGTCGTCGCAGGGCGTCCGTCTGCTGTTGACGGTGATACACTTCCAGAAGGAGTTGATCCTGTTCTATCTGCTCCTCCGGGCTGAGTTCCGGTAAATTGATCGGTTTTCCTCGCATTGCTTAGTGGACCTTGGGGAGTTTGTCCCCGTGCTTGGCCTTCCACTCGGCCATCCCTTGGTTGTGGCAGGCGAGTCGCTCTTCCCAGGTCATCCCGGCCGAGCCCTTGGTTTTTGGTTTCGGTTTCTGCGGCGCTTTGGGTTCTTGTTTCATCGCTACTTGGGTAATACTTTTGGGGTCGTTGCCGGTAAACGAGTTTTCCTCTGCGCTGGCGCTTTACTCGCTCGCCATCCGTAAATACCTATCGCGATACCTATCGCGCACTTCTGCAAACTCTTCCCAAGCCACCTCGCGCACGAAGGGAGCGTATGGATTGGGAAGCCGGGGGGCGGGATCAGGGCCAATCGCTTTCAATCCAACCACAAGCACTCGGCCATCAGGCGTCGTCACCTTTGGCGTGCCGTCGTCGTCCCAGAACTTTGCCCCTTCCGGAAACATCTCTCGTTTTAGTGTTATTTCAACATCTCGGCTTTCTTCCATTGGGCTGGCGCTCTCATTCATCATTGGCTTCAATTCCAAGGGTTTCATAAATCCATTCACGCATAGGCGGAGGGATCAGTGCGTCATCCAAATCCTCCCAATTTTCCGGATACGGAAAGAGTTCCTTGAGCATCTCAACTTCGTCTTGGCCCTTGAACTGGGTGTTAAACAGCAAAACAGCCTTACCATCGAGCCACAGAAGAACTTCGTCTTTTGAGTAGTCCAAAAGTCGGCGCTGAATATCCAAGGGATGCTCAGATTCCAGCCAAGCATTGAAACACATTTCCCATGCTTCGGTTTGCCGGAGATTGAGGCGTTCATCCGGACGCATATTATTGCTAAGGATTCGCATAGTTTCGGCTGCGGCGTTCTTGTTATCCGGATTACTGTTAGTCGCTGGAGGCGCAGCCTCATTGTTTTCTTCATTTAGCATCATAGACTTGTATGGAGGTAGTTCATTGTAAAAAATGGGGAGCCCCTTGCGTTTTCTCGCTCGGTTTAGGCGCTTTATGGCAGCTTGCAGTCGAGGCCAAGTTTCTTCAGGCCTGGAGTGCCATGGTTCGGGGTATTCCATTTCAATGTGTTCGTTGATTTTTTGGATCGGGTGGAAGGAATGCCGGCCCAAGTCTCAAGGCCAAAAGGCGATGCCGTGCTTGGTTTGGAGTTTCAGGATTTTGAGTTTTCACATTTGGCCGTATGAACGAGCAGCTGCACAGTCAACCGGTTTTTGAAAAAAATTAAGTGGTGAAAGTTTCCTTCACGCGACGGGAGCGCATGAAGTAAAGAAGAAGAATCAGCGACAAAATAGCTTGCGGCAGGTAAAAGACGACGCCAACCACTATTCCAACCGCGTTTGATATTATAGTCATTTTGACAAACCATTTACGCTGCATAAAAAAACCGTAGAGGATAAAGCTTATCGGCAAAATTAAGGGAATTAGGAAAATGGAAAAAATGCAAATCACTACTGACAAGGTATATCCCAGCGTAAGCAGGACTCCAAAAGCGATCAGCCAGCCGCCAAACGGACGCGGTGGAGCGGCTGGGGTGACGAATGTTTTGCGGCATCCGGGGCAGGAAAGCGTCTTCCTGCCTTCAGTATGCTCGGACTGGAGCCCCATTTTGCAATGAGGGCATGGGTATTTTATCAAGTAGGGTTTCATGGAACTTTGCCCTACGCGCCAGCCTGCCGCCGGTAAACGGATTTTTGAAAAATCTTTCGGTCCTTTGGCAAATCACGCCGTCAGAGCCTTTTGATTTTTTCGAAGCAAGCTGTGGGCCGTGCCGGCGCTACACCCGAGGGCGCCTGCAAGTCCCGCAACGGTGCCCTGCCAACAGGCGATGGTCGCGGCTTGTTCCGGAGTCCACCCGAGCCGACGACGACCAAGCTTCTTGCCTCGGGCGATTGCGGCCACCAGGCCGGCCTTGGTGCGCTCGCGGATAATTTCCCGCTCAAACTCCGCAACCGCCATGAGAACGTGCATCTGGAGCCTTCCAGCGGGGTTCTGGTGGGTCGTGTCGATTCCCTGGCTTGTGGCAACGAGGGCAACGCCATTTGTGTCCAGCTCAGCCACGATCTGCGCCAAGTGGGGCAAACTGCGCCCAAGGCGGTCGAGCTTTGCCACAAGAACCGCGTCAAACTGGTGTTTGCGCACTCCCTTCATCAACGCATCCAGACCGATACGAGCGGTCTTGGCTCCGCTGATTACATCGCTGAACTCTGTGATTCTATCCCACCCCCGACGGCGGCAGTGATCCAGAAGTTCGATGCGCTGAGGTTCGTTAGTCTGGTCCTCCGTGCTGACCCGGTAGTAGAGGGCGATCTTCATGCCGCCCGCTTTTTTAGCCAGGCCCGGCTGGGTGGTGGGTTTCGCTTTCACTCTTCGCTGTATGAACGAGAGGCGGACCGGTCAACCGGGTTTTCAAAAATCGTTCGATTCTTGAACGCTACTTTTCCGGCTCCGGCTCTCCAGTGATTTCGGCCTCGAAAATTGAGGGGGATTTTTGAACGCCCATCCGGCCCAGCATTCTCATGGCCTCAGGCGAGGCTTTGATTCGCTCGATGACGCTCTCACCGCTCTCGAAATTCGCCTGCACAGAAATCTCACGCTTCACCGGCAATCCCTCGACATAAGCCAGTTCCAGCGTCACCGCCGCGAGTCTGGTTTTGTGGTCAGGAACCTCGATCATAGTTCGGCTGCCAGGATCAAAAATGCGATGGGTGGCATTTTTGGCATCCTCGATCACTTGGGCGTTCTTCTCGGAAGAGCCCTCCTTGATGCAATCCGCTAAGCGGGCTGATGCTTTGACGATTGCTCGGATCGGGTGGCTTTCCTTGCGAAGTTTCAGCAAGCGGCTTTCTGAGGGGCCGGTAGCGCTTTCGGGCCGGGCTTTCGGCGGTTTACGCGCGCGAGGGCTTTTTCGGATGGTTTTTTTTGGTGTCATGTTGTTGATTTTCTATTGGGTCATTGGTCTGAAAGTTTCAATCGTGTGGCCCTTTTTGGACGGGATGACATAAACGATGGTTCGTCCCAGAGCATTCGCGCATTCTTGCATGGAAGACC
>Ga0214921_10005467_pt1 | contig 17954 bp, 17 predicted proteins | sample LL1505_MetaG_FD_177992 | JGI IMG/M metagenome (GOLD analysis project Ga0214921, IMG submission 177992) | Freshwater microbial communities from Lake Lanier, Atlanta, Georgia, United States - LL-1505 | ecosystem: Environmental > Aquatic > Freshwater > Lake | place: USA: Georgia | collected...
AGCCGACGAGCGCTTTGCGGCAGCGACCATCCCCAATCCTTTGCTCTTCAATGTCGCTGAAGATCCGCACGAAGAAAAAAACATCATCGAAAAATATCCTGAGAAGGCCGCCGAACTGGCCAAGGAATTGGAAGCCATCAAGGCCGCAAAGACAGCGCCGGCCCAACCCAAAGGCTGAGGCCACTACCTCCCCATCAAACGAACAGCCGACCGAGGAATCACCTCAATTCTTGGCTCGCTCTGGCCGTTAAAACGCCCAGCTTTTTTGGCAGCGCCCAAGCCACTCTTTTAGAGCATCGCTCATTTTGAGGAGTCGGGAGAGCACCCTTTAGGAAGAGCAGTCGCAATCACTCCATTATACCAAAAGCTGAATGCTTTTGGACTCTACTGTAGCGGCGGTCTATGAGCGCCGATGGCTAACGACTCCGGCGCTCATAGAGACGCCGCTACAAGTTAAAACGGCGCGCTAAAGTTCAAAACCTAATAGATATTGGTATTACTTCAGCGCCTTCACCGCAACACCATACATGGCATACCGATAGCCATTTCCAGGGTTGCTAGGAGGGCCGAGATTCACGGTACCAGCGGACAGCACGTCTCGACGCCACACGGAATGGGTTAGATTCAATACGCCATGGGAGTCTGGCTCAATGTCAGCGGCTTCAAACGCAGATTTCCCCCATGGACCGCTGCGCAAGCGCAGTCCGGTATCGCGAAAATCCCGCTGAAGCCAATCGGGCGGGGTCGCCTGAGTGTCGAACAGCACATAAACCGCACACGGGCGGGATAAATCAAGGCTGATGTCGTTTTTTGACGATTCTCCCCTTTCGCGCTTTGCAAAACTTTGAAAAGTCCCGATCAAATCCGCACCCTTCAGTTCCTCTGGAAAGGGCTGGCCGGGCATTGCGTGCCATTTGAGTTGGAGGTGTGACTTGAAAGTCAGGGAAGCCAGCGCCCCGTCTCCCATACCTCCTGGCGTGATGGTGTAACAGCGGTAAAAATTGGCCTTCTTGATATTATCCGACACATTCAGAACGACTCGGGAATCCGGGGAGTTGAGACCACGGACCTGCAAGCGCCCCCCTTCCAGCGTCAGCATATTCAAGCGCTCCAGCTTGGCGTCCCGGGCGCTCATGCGCGCTGCTTCCCCTTCCACGAGACTTGCGAGTCGGCTTTCTTGCGTGAGCGGAAGTCCAGCCTGGTAAACCTGAACTTCCCCCTCAAAGACCGCAATGTCGGTGCTGCCGTCAGCGCACACCGAAGTGCCGAAGCGCGTGCCAATATCCAGCACATTGGCGGTGGGCGTTTCGACCACGAACCCCTTGGCTTCATTCCCCACATCGGTGTTGACACTGCCCCGCTCTACCCGCAACCGCATCGGATTCACAAATTCCAAACTTACTGGACCTTGAAAATCCAGCACCGCTCCCGAAGAGATTCGGAACCGCAGCGAACCGGTCTCCATTTTGAGCCGCTCTAAAATCACTCGCTGCCCCACCTGGTAGGTGGATCCTGAAGACGCCAGAATTTCCACGGATACTCCTTTTTGGACGGCGAGCGAGAGGACTTGATGGTCGCGGTCTGGCACCAGTAAAAACGCGAGCCCCACAAGCAGGGTCACCGCAGCCGCTGCCGCAAGCAAAGCCCTGCGAATCGGGAAGGGGATGATATTGGTTTTTTTTGAATAATCCATCGGGGCTAAGACGAGCGATTCCGGCACGGCGGCGCGCCCGTTTTTCCAAATGAGCAAGGCATGAATCTGAGCTTGCTGGTAGTAAGCTTCGCGATCGGCCTCACTGCCGTGCAACCTCTCTCGGAACTGCTCAAGCTCCGCCTCGCTGGCGCTTCCCTCCAACACCGCATGACACAGTTGTTCAAAAGTGGGGTGGTCATTCTTCATGCGATTCCCTCCTTCGTAATAAGCGATTGCACACAGTCGGCGAGTATTTTGCGTAGCCGGTAAAAGAGAGCCGCCATCGCGTTCTCCGGGCGGGAAAGCCGCTCAGCGATGTCCCTCACGGCCTCACCACGACCATAGCGGGCGGAAATGAGTTCGCGCTGCCTCGGGTTCAGACGCTCAATGCAGCGCTCCAACATCTTGAGCCGAGAGTCTGCATCTTCAGCCGATTCCTCCAATTCACCAGCTATGCTTGCGATCAATTCATCGTCAAGCACCAAACGCGACCGCTGCTTGCTTTTTCGATAGGCCATGACCTCAAAGCGGGCGAATGTGTAGGCCCAACGTAAAAAGGGCTGCTCCCGGTCGTATTGGGAACACCTGCGGCAGAGCTTCATATTTGTCTCCTGCAGCACATCGTCTGCGTCATTCGCTCCGCCCAAGAGTGAAACGATGAAGGCATACATGGCGCTTTGAGACGCCATCAACCTCTGGACGAATTCGGGCGTTGGCTCGCTGGCATCCGGAATATTTTCTTCCATAGAGTATTAGAATTCAGAAAAAATGCGGCAGATATGACGAAAAATCGCTCTCCAGTATGAAAATTTTCAAGCAATGAACGGGCGCTGCGCAATCGCCTTGGCCACTTTTGCAGCCTCGCGTTTTTTCTTCATAATACAAATCTTATCCATCACACCGGATTGCTTTCGTCATATAACCGGCCAAAGCGGCTAATTCCAGTGTCCCCTCAATTTTCCACTCACCCTGACGCTCCAATGATTAAAGGCATCCCTGTCTCATTCTCCCGACGCTCGCCGTCCTGCCGCGCCTACCTGATCGCCCACTTGTTGATCGCGATGACCCTGGCCGGAGCCCATCTCGAGGCAAACCAAAGCGCCAACCCGGATGCGCAGTTTGATTTGAAGAATGCGAGGGGAATGGAGGTGCGACTGGCTGCCTACGGCGCGCGGATTACCTCGATCAAAGTTCCCGATCGCCATGGCGATTTTGCGGATGTCGTCCTGGGCTTTGACACGGTCGAGCCCTACAGGTCATCTCCCAAGAAGCCCTACCTCGGGGTCACGCTCGGCCGATACTCAGGGCGTATCGCCAACGGGCTATTCACCTTGGATGGCGTCGAACATGTGCTCGCCAAGAACAATGGTCCGAATCACAACCACGGCGGCGCCATCGGCTTCGACAAGGTCGTCTGGGATGCCAAGCAAACCGGGAACAGCGTGACATTCCACCGCACCTCGCCCAACGGGGAGGAGGGGTATCCTGGAAATCTCGACGTCTATGTAACCTACACGCTCACCGACAAGAACGAAGTCATCATTGATTACCGGGCCACGACCGACCGCGCGACACCGGTCAATTTATCGAATCACAGCTATTTCAATCTGGCAGGTGAGGGCTCCGAGACTGTGCTGCTCCACGACCTCAAGATCAATGCCGACGGGATGCTCCCGATCGACACGACCTCGGTTCCGATCGGGAAAATCGTGCCTGTCGCCGATACGCCGTTCGATTTTCGTCAGCCCAAGCCGGTCGGTCGGGATATCGAACAGCCCAATGAGCAACTGGCCAACGGCAGCGGGTATGACCACACCTTTGTCCTCAATCCCCACAAGGACGACACATTGCCAGCCGCGATCCTCTACGAGAAAACCAGCGGCCGGATGATGAAGGTCTTTACCGATCAGCCGGGACTCCAACTCTACACCGCAAACTTCCTCGACGCTTCCTTGACCGGGAAATCCGGCCGTCCCTATGCGCGGCAAAGCGCTCTGTGTCTGGAAACGCAGCACTTTCCCGACAGCCCCAACCAACCGCAATTTCCCAACACGATTCTCCGCCCCGGCGAAACCTACCAGAGCCGGACAACCTACCAATTCAGTGTCAGCGATTCCTTCGGGGAATGATCATCTCCAAAATCTCGTTGGTCATCAGAAATTAGCGGTATCAACCTCTTTTTAAGGGGCGACTCCTTGACGACCTCGCCGCCCCCTCCCTGAAGGTGCAGAGCCTATTCTCATTGGCTTTCTTATCTGGGAAGGGACATAAAAATGTTTGATTGTGTTTGATTATGTTTTATTAAACCAATCCTCACATTTTATGAAAACCTATCGCCTCAACCGTCTCTTCAACTCCAAATCCGGCCGATGCTTTGATGTCGCCATCGATCACGGCTTTTTCAATCAACCGGGCTTTCTCACAGGCATCGAAGACATGGCGAAGGCGGTGGAAACCGTAGTGAAAGCCGCGCCGGATGCGGTTCAGCTCACCACTGGCCAGGCCCGCCATTTGCAAAAAATCCCAGGTCGTCAGAAGCCCTCGCTCGTTCTCCGTACGGATGTGGCCAATATCTATGGCCGTGAGTTGCCCATCGAGGCGCTGAGCGCGATGATCGAGGAACCCAGCCTTCAGGCCGTTCGACTCGATGCCGCCTGCATGTGCGTGAATCTTTTCCAGATTCCTGGAGCGCCGGGAGTCACGAACCAGTGCATTGAAAACATCTGCGCGCTCAAGCTCGAGAGCGACCACTATGGCATGCCCATGATGGTCGAACCACTCGTCTTCCGCCCGAACAGCGAAGCGGGTGGCTACATGGTGGATGGCGATGTCGTCAAAATCCAACATCTCGTCCGCCAGGCGGTGGAACTCGGTGCCGATATCATTAAGGCCGATCCCACCGATGACGTTTCGATCTACCACAAGGTCGTCGAAGCCGCTGGAGGCATTCCTGTCCTTGTTCGCGGGGGTGGCAAAGCGCCTGATGCGGAGATTTTGGCCCGCACCGAGGCACTCATCCAACAGGGCGTTTCCGGCATCGTGTATGGCCGCAATGTGGTGCAACACCGGAACCCCGCCGGCATGGTGGCCGCGCTGATGGCTATCGTCCACGACGGCGCGACAGCTGCTCAAGCTGCAAAGCTTCTTAATTAAAAATATGAGCAACACGACTCGCATCGGAATCATCGGAGGCGGTCTCATGGGCCGCGAGGTAGCCAGCGCACTTTCACGCTGGTTTGTTTTGGAAAATTTTCCGGTCAACGCAGAACTCACCGCCGTCTGCGATCTGGCGGAGAAACAACGCGAGTGGTTCCGACGGATTCCTTCGGTGAACCTTCTCACCGCCGACTATCACGAACTTCTGGCCAGCCCGGATGTCGATGTCGTCTATGTCGCCGTGCCGCACAACATGCACGAGGCGATTTACCTCGATGTGCTCAAAGCGGGAAAAGACCTGCTCGCCGAGAAGCCCTTTGGCATCGACCTGAAAGCCGCCCGAGCGATCGCGGATGCAGCGAAATCAAGCGGCCGTTTTGTGCGTTGCAGCTCGGAGTTCCCCTTCCTGCCAGGCGCGCAGCGGGCTTATCAAATCGCCCGCGAAGGCAAGCTGGGAAAGGTTTTGGAAATCCGCTCGGGATTCCACCACAGCAGCGACCTCGATCCCACCAAACCGGCCAACTGGAAGCGCCAAGTGAAAACCTGCGGCAAAATCGGAGTGATGGGTGACCTCGGTATGCACGCCGTTCATGTGCCATTCCGCCTAGGTTGGAATCCCAAGCGTGTCTATGCGCAGCTGCAGAAAATTTATCACGAGCGCCCGGATGGCAAAGGAGGTATGGCCACCTGTGACACCTGGGACAACGCAATGCTGCACACCGAAGTGGAAATCGACAGCAGCGAAGTTCCTGTCCGATTCGAAATGAAACGCCTCGCCCCGAGCGAGACGAACACATGGTTCATTGAAGTCCTCGGCACCGATGGTGGCGTGAAATTCAGCACCAAGGAGCCCAAGACGCTGTGGACGTTCCAGCGCGGCAAGGAACAAATCTGGCAAAAGACCGACCTCGGTTTCAACGGCCCGTTCCCGACGATCACTGGAGGCATATTCGAGCCTGGCTTCCCGGATTGCTTCCTGCAAATGTGGGCATCCTACATTGCCGAGCGCGTAGGAAAGCTGGATGGCCGCTTCGGATGCGTGACACCCGAGGAGGCGGTTCGCAGCCACGAACTCTTCGAGGCTGCACTGAAATCCCAGGAAACCAAAAGCTCTGTTACTCTCTAGATTTCACACCACTTTGAAAACCACACTCATATACGGCCAGCCATCATGGGAGTTTTCCTCGGACACCGTGAATGCCGCGGTTACAAGGCTGGGCGGCCAGTTGGCTCCGGTCACATTTCGACTCGGGTCAAAACAAGTTGCGCCATTTTCGGTGGCCCCATGGGCAGAGGAAAAGATTGAAGCTGGCACGCCTCCGATCCTGAAGGCTCTGCGCGGAGATTTTTTCTGCGCTCCATTCGGCGCGGATGAAAAAACCTACCGCGGCGAGTCGCACCAACTCCATGGTGAAACGGCTAATGCCAACTGGCACTTCGAATCTCTGAAACGCGCTCCCGATAGCACTCATCTCCACCTCTCGCTCGACACCAAGGTCAGGGCCGGACATGTAGACAAATTCCTGAGCCTAAAAAATGGCGAGACGGTCATCTACTCCCAGCATGTGCTCAGAGGAATGCGAGGCAACATGACCGTGGGGCACCATGCGATGCTACAGTTTCCCGATGAGGAAGGCAGTGCCCACATCAGCACCAGTCGCATGGCGGGAGGATGGACATTTCCCGGGGCATTCGAAGAGCCCGCGCGTGGAGGTTACAACTGCCTAAAACCCTCCGCCACCTTCAAGCGCCTGAACCGAGTTCCACTCGCGCAGGGCGGATACACCGACCTCAGCAGGTATCCCGCCCGCAGGGGATTCGAAGACATCGTGCAGATTGTCCATCAAGAACGGCCGGATTTTGCATGGACGGCGGTGACCTTTCCGAAAGAGGGCTATGTGTGGTTTTCGCTCAAAGATCCGCGCGTCTTGCAGAGCTCGGTTTTCTGGCTCTCCAATCGAGGTCGTCATTACGCGCCATGGAACGGCCGCCATGTGAATGTCATGGGCCTCGAGGATGTGACATCCTATTTTTTTCTAGGCATCTCACCCGCCGAAAAGACCAATCCCATCAGCCACGAGGGATTCAAAACCTTTACGAAGCTCGATCCCAAGAAACCGACCACCGTCAACTACATCATGGCCGTTGCTGCGGTTCCGCCTGATTTTGAGCGGGTCAAAAAGATCATTCCAGACGCGCATGGAGTCACACTTGTTTCCACCGCAGGACATCGCATCCCTGTAAAACTCGACTTAACCTTCCTCTACAAAACCTCCCTGTAAACGCAGTGAAATCAAAGCTCTCATCCACTCCGCTCAATCCTGTTTTGCAAGACATGAATGGGCTCTCCCGCCGCGCCCTCGCCGGGATGTGACCGAGCGGTTTTTGTACCGAGTATTTACCATGCCTTTTATCTTCTCAGCAGCGAAATGCATCATTGGCGAGGTCTCGACGGCACATAACGACCTGAGCGAAAAAACTGCATGAGTGCCCGCCAAGGAATCCTCTCCGGCGGCAACTGGATCGTCGACAAACTGAAATTCATCGACACCTATCCGCAACAGGACGCGCTCGCCAACATCCTAACCGAAACGACCGGCAACGGCGGAAGTCCCTTTAACGTGCTCCTTGACCTCGCCCGCTTGGGCGCTCCCTTTCCTCTCGCAGGCATCGGCCTGATCGGCACCGATGCTTATGGAGACTGGATTCACGGACAATGCGATGCACACGGCGTGGATCGCACCCGCATTCTCCGACACGCGACGGCCCCCACGTCTTACACGGATGTCATGACTGTGAAATCCACCGGACGCCGCACTTTTTTCCATCAGCGCGGAGCCAACGCCTTCCTCGCACCGGAACATTTTTCCTTCGCCAGATCGGATGCCAAAATCTTTCACCTTGGCTACCTCCTGCTCCTCGATTTGCTCGACCAACCAGATAAGGATTTCGGCACCGCCTCCGCCCGCGTGCTGCACGAGGCGCGGGAAGCTGGTTTCAAAACGAGCATCGATGTCGTGAGCGAGGACAGCCAGCGCTTCGCTGACATCGTTCTTCCGGCGCTCCGCCATACGGACTATTGCATCATGAACGAGTTCGAAATTGAGCGGACAACTGGCATCCCCACCAAGCCAGGCGGTTGCATTTCCCTGCCTGCGCTCGAATCCGCTTCACGCCAACTCCTCACCTCCGGCGTCGGCGAATGGGTCATCACCCACTTCCCCGAAGGCGCCTGTGCACTCGGACACGATGGAAGCTTCCACATACAAGGCAGTCTCCATGTGCCACAGGAGCACATTATCGGAACCGTCGGCGCGGGTGATGCCTTTGCTGCCGGCGTCCTCTTCGGCTTGCACGAAGACCTCCCGATCGACACGGCGCTTCGCTACGGAGTCGCCACCGCCGCATCCTGCCTCTTCGGCTCCGGAACTTCAGACGGCATCCTACCGATCAAAGACTGCCTAGCCCTTGCCGACAAACTCGGAACGCGCGACTTGACGAATGAGGGAACTGTGGCGCTCTGATAAATTCGACAGATCATGTTCGCTCAAGAAAGACATAACTCGATTCGAAAAGCGGTCAGAGAACGGCAGCGCTTAAGTTTTGCTGAACTTCAAAAACTTTTCCATATCTCACCGGCCACGCTGCGAAGGGATTTGAGCAAGCTCGAAAATGCGGGCGAGTTGATCCGCGTTCATGGCGGCGTACTCGACCCCCTCTATGCACGCTCGGAGATTTCTTTCGACGAGCGCCAGCAGCGCCAGAAGCTCGAAAAACAATCAATTGCTTCCATAGCAAATGACCTCATCCCCGCAGGATCCAGTGTTTTTGTGGACGCAGGCTCCACTTGTCTGGAGGCTGGAAAACTTCTCATGCGCCGCGCGGATATCCGCTTGATAACCCACTCCATCGCCCTAGTAGGTTCCTGCTCCCACGCCGAAGCCAGCATCATCTGCATCGGCGGGGAATTGCGCAAAGTCAGCGGAGCCCTTGTCGGAGGCACCGCCATCAACGCCTTTGCAAATCTTCAATTCGACTTCGCCCTTATCGGCGCCACAGGCCTGAATGCCGAAGGGTGTTGGACCACGGAGTTCACCGAAAGCGAGGTCAAAAAAAATATGATCACCCGCGCCAAGCGCCGCATCGTTCTCGCCGACCAAAGTAAGTGGCAGGCACCCGGCACCGTTCTTTTTTCAAGATGGGAAAAAATCAACGACTGGGTAGTCGACCGATTGCCAACGGACGCCGTGCAGGCCCTCCCTAGAAGCACTTTTGTTCACCACCCAGTTCGATAGGTGCTCAGAAACATGACCAAAGGGTGCTTTATTGCGAGGATAGAGATCGCTCAACAAAAGCTCAACTCGGCCCAATCCTGTTGGCAGTGAAAAGACACCTTCCCGGTGTGGGGTGAGGTCGAGGAGAGAACAGGCGGTTCCTCAGCTGACGAGTAGTCATAACGGCTAAATGAAGCCATCCATGTCCGACCCTCTAGCGGCGTTCCTGGAGGCAAAAAGATCCGACTTGGCACAGAGGCGCAGATATACCACTTCTCGTCCTCCGACCACTGCGAGAAGTCAAAGATCGGCTCGTGAACCTTCAACTCATCGAGCGCAACTTTCTTGTCCTGGACCCGTCGAATCGTCTGGGCATCGGGCCACAAAAGCTGCAGGCGCTTCCCGTTCGGAGCGACATGAAATTCGGCGTAGGTCTCGAGTTCCGAGTCCCGCAGGAAAATTTCAAAAACATCGCCGAATGAACAAAGGATTTGGTTGTCCTCAGTGGCTCGCGTGAAGAGATGCGCGTCTGTCAATTCTCCCAACACCAGAAAACGATCATGACTCCACCCGATTCTTACTTGAGCGGGTAGGAATCCCTCATCGGGCGCCACAAGCCAGGTTTGATGCATGTGCATAGTTGGCGCCTCGGCAAAAGCAGCGCGGACCGCCTCGCGATCTCTGATGTCAAATTGGGAAAGTGTGGGACAGTTCATTTTCAGTGCATTTCCACCTTAACCGTTCCGATCCCGGAACGCAGGTAATGAAAGTGGACGTTCGGATGGTCCGCGAGAAGCGACATCGGAACGCTCGAATCGGGAAGCCGCTTCGAGATCATCAGGGCGCTGAGCCGCAGCCCGAAGGGGTTGTCATGATGTCCGGGATGCCAGATCGAGACCTTTTCGGCCTTCCATGTTTCGCGCGGGCCGACGGTGGCGGCTTCAGTTGGGACCAGCGCAACATTGCCTCCGCCGCTCGTGCGGGCGTTCTGGGTTATCGTCACGGGATGCAGCTTCACAAAGCGCGTGCCGAGCTTGCGGTATTCTGTAGGCGTCGGCGGGGAGTCTTTGTATTTGCCTGTACGCGGGAGCGGATCGTTGAATGCCCAGTGCTTGATCTCACCCTGGCCGCCCTGCATGACGACACAGCGAATATCGTCGTAGCTCTTGCTGTATGCAGCAAGGTCGCCGCTGGGAAAATGCAGGTTCTTCTCTGGGATCCGCAGGCTTTTGTCGATCCGGTCGAAACAGAGCTCCTTGTCCGCCTTGGCAAACGAAAGCGGATGGTTGGTGTCCACGGTCTTCCCGTCGATCACCCACTCGTCCATCCCCCAGAAATGGGCGTCGTGCTTCTTGAGATTGATTCCGAGGGCGTTGACCATCTGCGCCACCACGGGAAGCTGCTCAGTCGGCCCGATCGGTCCACAGATGCCTGCTGGATTGTCCGGCGTGCTCTGCCGCCAAGCGTCGATGTACTCCAGCGCCTCGGCGGCGTAAAATTCCTGCACCGTATCGTAGAAATGGATTGTAAAACCGGGGCGCGCGAGGCCCTTAAGTTTTTTCTCATCGATCCTTGCAGCATCGGCGAGGAGTTCGGGATCGAGTGTCGTGTAATCCCACCAGGCTGGAGCGAGTTTGCTGATTGGTCTTGGCATCGGCTTTTGGTTTAGGTTTTGAGAAAGTCAGCAATCGGATCGAAGTCTTCTGGCCCGAAGCCCAAGTGGGAATGGCGGCGCCAGCCTTCGGCGAAATCATATTTTCCGCTCATGCGCCCGACCTCACCGCTCATGCGCTCCATTTCGTCGAGGTAGGCATCCATCCCTTGCGTGACATCGAGCCATTCCTTTTGTGAAGAATGGCAGGCAAGCATCGCCCGCTTACGGGCCAGCACTGGGCCGATGTCGGTGAAGAAATGCGGGACGACCGGTTGACGCAGCGCGTCGTTGAGCCCGTGAGGTAGCGCGTGATAGAGGGCAACCGGCTTCTCGTAAATCGCAACATCCGGGCTGGTGACGAAGTTTTTCATCGCCCGCGTGAACGCACCCGTCACAACGAGGCGTGTCGTGTTCTGGTGGTCCTCCATGTAATCCTGCGGCGATTGAGTCAGGATGATATCCGGCTGGATTTTTCGGATTATCGCCGCGGTGTGGGCTATCGAAGAAGCGTCGTAAAAGATACCGAGATCATCGAAGAGCGCTGGATGCGCGGTTCCTCCGGCAAGTTTCGCCGAAGCCTGGGCTTCTTGCCAGCGAACGGAGATGGCTTCCTCTCGGGAAAGCGTCGCTGATCCGCAACACCCGTTGGCGAGGTTCCAGAGATGGATTTCACACCCCGCATCCTTCAGGCGCAGGAGTGTGCCGGCCATCATGAACTCGATGTCGTCGGGGTGAGCGGCAGCGGCGAGGATGATCATAAATCAGAGCGCAAAAATCGCATCCATCGCGCGGGAGGTCGTGTGGATGAGAACTTCCGGGCAGTGCTTGTAGAAAGGCACGGGCGGAATCATCTCGGCAGCGATCCATCCGTCGTAGCCAACTTTGTGAAGCGCGACCATGACCGCAGGCCAATCCACATCACCGGAAAGCAAGTCGCAGAATCCGTCCACGGTTCCCACATTGCGGCGATAATCTTTGAAGTGAACGCGCTTGATCCGTGAACCGAGGATTTCTATCCAATGTTCCGGGTAGCCAAAGGCCAGAGTGTTCGCGACGTCGAAATAGACGCCGACGTTCTTGCTGCCGAACTGGTCCACAAACGCTTTCATTTCCAGCGGGCTGATGAGGAATTTATTCCAGACATTTTCCACCGCGATGGTCACTCCAGCTTTCTCAGCTGCGGGAAGCGCGGCCTTGATAAACTCGGTCGCGCGCTCATAGGCCAAATCGTAGCGTACGGTTTCCGCGCCGGGAATGAAGTCCACACCGACCGCGCCGGGAACGGCAAGGATCGTGTCGATTCCGAGTTGCTGCGCACACTCGATCTGGCGCTCGAGCAGTGCCGAGGCCTTTGCCCGCACCGCTGGATCCGAACTCGCGGCGTTGGCGCCCCAATAGAGGAATGACATCAACCCGCTGAGTTCGAGACCGTGTTTTTCTGCGAGCGCTCGGAAGGATTTCAGTTCCTCCGGGGTGCTCTTCAGATTCACCGGACCATCCTCGCTGAGATCGATCTCGAAGCCAGTGAAGCCGGACTCCTTCGCCAGGACGAATTTTTCTTCGATGCTCCAGTTTCCGTAGAAACAACAAATGCCGATGGATTTTTTCATAGTTTGGGTTGGTTAAAGTTTGACCGTGCGCCCCGAGGAGGCGGACTGAATTTCAGCAAGCGCGGTGGCGAGCGATTCCGCAGCCTGTTCGCCGGTGGCGATCTTCGGTGCCTTTTTTTTCTGGAGGCACGCGATGAATGCGGCGAGTTCGTTGTAGTAGCCGCCGAGCGAAGAGACATTGCCCGAGCCGGTCGAGGATTCCCCGGCGCCGGGATTCGTGTAGGACAGAGGCTGCTTCTTTCCATCGCCGATCGTCACCATCAGAGTTGGATTGGCCCCGCTGTCGAACTCGACAGCTCCACGCTCGAAAACGGCTTGGAACGCCATCTGAAATCCCCAGTTCTTCGGATAATTCCAGCCGCCCTCGGCAGTCACAGCCATATTTTTAAAGTGGTAGGTCGTGAAGATGTGGCTCCAGCCGGATTTATCGCGAGTGCCAACAGAGGTCACAGCTTCCGGGCGGCCGAGTAGGTGATGCACATAATCCGTGTCGTGGATATGCAGGTCGAGCGCCGCTCCTCCCGAACGGGTTCCGTCGTTGAGCCAGTCCTCCGTACTGTAGGAAGGCCTTGCCGCACGACGCTGAAGCGAGAGGCTCAGTAATTTTCCGGCTTTGCGGGATTTCACAAAGGCTTCAAATGCGATATATTCCGGCCAGAAACGGATGCACTGACCGACCTGGAAAAGCACCCCCGCCTTCTTCGCAGCCGCGACAATTTTTTTTCCGTCGGCCTTCGTCAGCGCAAGAGGCTTCTCGCAGAAAAGGTGCTTGCCTACCGAGATCGCCTTCATGGCAAACGGCGCATGGAGGTCGGTGGGCAGGCAGATGTCCACAAGGTCCACCTCACAGGATTGGATCATCTCTTCGAACGTCCCAAAGACGACTGCTTCGATACCGAGCTTCGCGATATCCCGTTTGGCCTTGGCCTGGTTCTTGTCCACAACTGCCACGAGATTTGCATCGTGAAGCTGTTTATAAATCTGGGCGTGCATGGATCCCATGAAACCCATTCCGACGATAGCGACTTTTTGCATATATGAGTTATTTTAAGGAGATTCGATTTCCAGTGGCGGCAGATTCGATTTCAGCGAGAACGAGATCCAGCGAGGCTGAGGCCTGCTCGCCAGTGCTCACCGAGACTGGTTCTCCCCGTTCGAGGCAGCCGATAAAATAGGCGAGTTCGTGGTAGTAGCCATCATGGGGAGGCATCGACAAGGCAACCGGCCGAGACTCGCCTGCCGCGAGCGTGAGCACAGAACGCGAATCGAAATCGAGCACCGCGCGCTCGAAGACCGCAGTGTAGCGCATTTGGAATCCCGAGTTTGCGGGGTAATTCCAGGCTCCGTCGGCCGTCACAATGCGACCTTCGTAATGGTATTGCGTGGAGATGCTGCTCCAGCCGGTTTCATCCCGCAGGCCCTGCGAGACCACCGCTCTGGGCGCTCCGAGGAGGTGAAGCAAAAAATCCGTGTCGTGAATGTGAAGGTCCAGCGCAGCTCCCAAGCAGCGATCCGGTTTGTTTACCCAGTCACCGATACTGTAGCCGGGGCGGCCCGTGCGACGGCTCAGCGAGAGCGAGAGGAGCCGACCGTGCTCGCTGGAGTCCACTATCCGCTTCAGCTCGATATATTCAGGCCAGAAACGGATGCAGTGACCGACCATGAACTGCCGATCAGCCTGGTGCGCCGCTAAGGTCATGGCAGCGGCGTCAGGACGCGTCAGGGAGATAGGCTTTTCACAAAAAACGTGCTTCCCTGCGGCGAAGGCCTCAAGCGCGATGCTGCGGTGCAGGTCGGTCGGCAGGCAGATGTCCACGACCGAACATTCCACCTCCCCTATTGCGGACGCTACGCTGGCAAACACAGGAACGCCTTCCAGATGGCTCGCCCGAAGGAACTCGCCCAGATCCTCACCCCGTGGATCAATGACGCCAACGACGCATGCATCGGGAAGCAGGTGGTAAACATCTGCATGCTTTTTCCCCATGAAACCGAAACCGGCGAGCAGGACTCGTTGCATAGCTCAATATGTAACAAAAAAAAAATGTTACGTCAAGGACTCTCAATCACAAATCAGGCAGTGCTCCCGAGAGAGAATGTCGCAGGGAGCTTAAGCTGTTGCAGGGGTCCGTTAATCGCCATGCGGGCAGCCTCAGCACCCATGAGGCGGAAATCAAACCCGGCGGAGGTTATCGAGTGGTCGAGGGCGATCCTGCTACCCATGGTTGTGACGAGCCCAACGCGCTTGGGGAGATCCATACCAGCCTGGCGGAGAGCATTCAGCACTGCCACGGCGGCATTGTCCTCCGTGGCGACCAGAAGAGTTTTCCGACGCTCTTTGCGCAATCCGGCCACCAGATTTTGGAGGGCGGAGGAAGAGGCAGCCAACGTGACCACAGGCGCTCCTCCAAAGGGCTCTTTTGCGGCCGCCTGAAGCGCATCAAGCATTTCCTCGGATGGCGCGTAGCCGCGAAAAGGCATGAGTATGATGAGCTTGGCGAATTGGTTTTGCCCGGCAAGGTTGAAAACCATCTGTGCGGCATCCTGCACGTCGGCGGACACGCAACCGAGGAAGGGCAAATTGGTGCGGCGATAAAGCACAACGCCATGCGGGATGCGTTTCTTAAATCGCGCCAAGACACGTTCCGGCCATAACTCGTCAAGGACAACCCCTCGAATGCGCTCGGAATGGACGAGAAGAAAATCCTCCATGGTCTGCCGAATCTCGCGATCGGAGCCCGATAAGGACCGGGCCGTTGGGTCGGTCTGCCGGAAGAGCACGCGATCATGCACGAGCAGCATGGCCCGCTCAAGTTCCCCACAAGCTTCATCCACCCCCAACATGATTTCGCGTCCGACTTGGGTCCAGTGTTCCAAGCGCCGGATCAGGCACGCCAGCATGGCAGGTTTTTCCAAAAGCCGGCGGGCATCTGGGAGAAAATAGCGACCGTTGGCAGCACGCCAAAGTTGCCCGGAATCGCTCAACTCATTCAGGACCCGAAAAGCGCTGACATTGGAAATCCCATAGCTTTTTCCCAAGAAACGCGTGACGGGCAGGGCTTCAAGCAGAGGCCATCGATTGGTGCGGCTGATCTCGATCAGACTTTCCCGGAGAGCGGCGACCCCTTTTCCCTGCATCTTTGGCTTCACTTGCGGCATTGGGCACATGCTTCGAGAAAACGAGAAGGAATGTCAAACCCGCCCATTTCCCCTCTCAAACATCAAGCTCGGAGCAAGGGCCTCACGACTGGTCACTGCTTCGATGTTGGCTGCGAAAGCTCCTCAATCAAAAGATCGAAAACCAGCTTATGCCCCTTATCGTTGGGATGCATGCCATCTTGATGGAGTAACTCGGAATAAGGTTTTCCAGAGTCTGAAGGATACTTGGAATAGGCCGCATTCATATCGATGAAACGAACGTTTTTTCTCACGGCCAATTCCCGCAATCCAGCCACATAGGTGTCCAGGATCACATTGAATCCCTCCTCATCATCAAATACGTATGGCGGTTTGGCATATAATTCACGAGTCTTCTTCGACCATGACATGCGTTGGGGACAAATTAAAATGACCTCGCCGTTTTGATTTCGAATCCGGTCGATGATTGACTCCATGTTCGTTAAATAAAAAGTCAATTCCACGCGCGGTTTTTCTTCAGGGGGATCTTTCCAAACATCCACTGCAGAATCATTGATTCCAAACTGTATCACCACCAAGGAGGGATTGTGGTTCAAGACATCATTTTGAAATCGCTCAATAGCCATCGCAGTGGTGTTCCCCGGAACGCCTGCATTGATCACTTCGATAGGGATATTTTTCTCCTGAAACGTTTGCTTGAGAAGCTCGCCATAGGTTGTGGTTTTTGCTCTCAACGCAGTAGTGCTGTCGCCGAATAGAACAATTGGTCTCTTCGATGCTGTGATGTTATCCATGAGGGACTCCGCTTTTGAAATTTTGCTAAAACGAGAAATAGAGGCGATTATAAGAATTCAAAATGCAAGCTAGCGTGCAATATGCATGACTGTTGTTTAATGGAGTGGATTTTTATTCGTCGGGGTTCGCGTACTTCACTATTTTAAAGCCGGAAGCTTGATGCCGAAAAAATCGGCAATGGAGTCTGAGAAAAGGCTTCGGGCCGTATTTTCATCCAGCCCAAGCCATCGGCGGATATTACCAACTCCCTCGTCCGGGGATAAGGCCGAGCCTGCGAAACCTAAATGGGCAGAGGAGCGAACGATGCGATCCTCGCCAACTTCCAGCTCATGGTGTGCGATGGAATATTTCCCGGGAGGCGCGCCGGCCGCAGCCATGCAATCCGTGGTGAAAAGCGCCTTCCCCGGAGACTTTGCGCGAAAGAAATTTTTCAAAGTCGATGGCGGGAGGTGAATCCCATCGGGAATGAAAAAAGCGACCAACTCGTCTCTCGCCAGAAGGCGCTGGATGACATTATCGTGGCGATGCATTTCGATCGGGACGCCATTTCCTAAATGGGTACAAAACTTGGCGCCTGCAGCGATCGCCTCGCTGATATCGGCATCCGAGGCATTCGTGTGTCCGAGTGAAACCTGTGCGCCTGCACGGAGAGCAAAGCGAATGATGTCCGCACTACCGGGCAACTCCGGAGCCAATGTGAGAAGTTTAATGTGACCCCCGGCGGCTTCCTGCAGACGTTCGAAGTCTGCGATGAGCGGAAGCTTCAAGTGCAGGGGATTGTGGGCCCCATAGAAACCCGGCACAGGCGAAAGCCAGGGTCCCTCGATGTGGTATCCACAGACGGCCGCATGGATCACCGGGTCGGCAGCCCGAATCTGCTCGAAGTTTTCGAGCTTTGAGCAGAGCGCATCGATGCTATCGGTGATGAGCGTCAGAAAAAACCTGTGGGTTTCATGGGATGCCAGTGCCTCAACCGCCCTTCGAGCATCTGCAGCCGAAAGGTCATGCTGCTGGAAATCCACTCCCCCGAATCCATTGACCTGAATATCAAGGAGACTCGATGACATTAGGAAAGGAGGATCGGGAAACGCCTATTTTTTCACAAAGGAAGCGAGACGATCCCCTTGCACTTCAATTAAGGCATCAAGGACTTGTTCGGCTTCATGGAAATCTCGGATCATCGGATCGCAGGCCAGAGCCTGAATCGCTTTGGAACGGCTTTGCTCGGCAGCTGCCTCGATCGTTAACTCGTGGGCGTAAATCTGGGCCAGGGTCCACCTCGCCGCCTGGGCTGGCAGGTCACCGACAAAGACGGGCCTTGCTCCGTGCTGTCCGACGACGGCTTTGACCTCTACCAGCGCCCACTCTGGCAGGTTGGGAATGGCGCCTTCATTAGGAATATTCACGACATGAACGATGTCGGGGCCTTGAGTAAGCGCCTTGATTTGCTGCCCCATGGCTTCAGGCGTGACGTGTTTGGGGATGTAAAGTGGCTTGGTCCCCTCGGCGCGGGCTTGAAGCTGCGCGGCCCCTCGGGTGAGTTCTTCGGAAAGAAGATTCTCAGAAATCATGTCGGAGCGCCATTTGAGTCCATAGTGGAGGGCTTTAGGATCCGATGATTGTCGCGCATGAGG
>Ga0214921_10005468_pt1 | contig 17950 bp, 19 predicted proteins | sample LL1505_MetaG_FD_177992 | JGI IMG/M metagenome (GOLD analysis project Ga0214921, IMG submission 177992) | Freshwater microbial communities from Lake Lanier, Atlanta, Georgia, United States - LL-1505 | ecosystem: Environmental > Aquatic > Freshwater > Lake | place: USA: Georgia | collected...
TGGGCTTTGTCGGTGTGTTGATGGCCTTGCCTGCCAGCGCGGTGCTGTTGGTGGCTTTGCGCCGACTGCGTGAGCGTTACATGGCCAGTCGTTTGTATGCAGGCTAACCGGGTATGAGGCAAATTGCGTTGGACATCGGCGTTGATGTCGGCCCCACTTTGTCCAATTTCGAACCCGGCCACAACGCCGCAGCCTTAGAGCATTTGCAACTTTGGCTGGCTGGCGCCACCCGTTCCCCCGTGCCTACCTACCTGTGGGGCGAGCAAGGTTGTGGCAAAAGCCACCTGCTGGCCGCTGTGGCGCAGGCCATTACCTCGCAAGGCCACAGCGTGGGTTGGCTGGACGCGAGCATCAGCGAACCCAGTGCCTTTGACACCCAATGGGATGTGGTGTTGATGGATGACGTTCAGGCTTACAGCGCGGTGCAGCAACATGCGGCCTTCAACTGGTTTGTGCATGCCGCCACACCAGGTTCTGCGCGTCAACCTTGGGTGCTGGCAGCAGGTGTGTTGCCGCCGCAAGACCTGCCTTTGCGTGAAGACTTGCGCACCCGCTTGGGCTGGGGCCATGTGTTTCACCTACAGGTTTTGGGTGAAAACGAACGCCGTGCGGTTTTGGTGCGCCATGCGCATGCGCTGGGCATGAGCTTGAACACCGATTTGCTGGACTATTTACTCAGCCGCTTTAGCCGCGACTTGGGGCATTTGATCGACCTGCTGCACCGCTTGGATGCATTTGCTTTGCAAACCCAACGCCCCCTCACCATCCCTTTGCTTCGAGCCATGCTCGATGAGAGTTAAGCCCATGAAACTGGCTTTATTTGACCTTGACCAAACCTTGTTGCCGCTGGACTCCGACCAATCCTGGGGAGAGTTCACCTTGGGTTTGGGCTGGGCTGACCCGCACACCTTCAAGCAGCGCAACGATGGGTTTTATGCCGACTACAACGCCGGTTGTTTGGACATCCATGCTTATGTGCGGTTTGCCACCGAAGCGATCAGGCAACACGGCTTGACCGCAGCCCATGAAGCCCATGCGCAATTCATGCAAAAAGTGATTCAGCCCGCCATCAAGCCGCAAGCGCTTGAATTGGTAGAGGCGCACCGCGCCCAAGGTGATACCTTGGTGATGGTGACCGCCACCAATGAATTTGTCACCACCCCCATCGCCAAAGCCTTTGGCATGGATGTGCTGCTGGCAGTGCAGTTGGTGCGGGACGCTGACGGCAACTTCACCGGCGAGATTGACGGCACACCCACTTTGCGCGAGGGCAAAGTCACCCGGGTGAACCAATGGTTGCAAGCCCAAGGCTTGAGCTTGTCCGAGGTTCACGCCACCTTTTACAGCGACTCCATGAACGACTTGCCCTTGTTGGAAAAAGTCGATGTTCCCGTGGTCACCAATGGCGGGCCAGCCCTTAAACACATCGCCCATGAACGCGGGTGGCGTATCCTCGACCTTTTCGAGACTTCATGATCAGCAAAATCATCAACCGTTTGATGGGCAAGTCCAGCCCCAAACCTACCCCCAAGTTTGGGCAGCGCCGCGTCATCAGCGAACAGGTCCATGGCATTGACCACACCTTGGTCGACGAACGCGCCATGAACGTGGTGCGCACCTTGCAAGAGCGTGGCTTTGAAGCCTATATCGTGGGCGGCGCGGTGCGTGACTTGCTGGTGGGCTTGAAACCCAAAGACTTCGATGTCGCCACCAATGCCACGCCTGAAGAGGTGAAAGCCTGTTTTCGACGGGCTTTCATCATTGGGCGGCGTTTTCGCATCGTCCATGTGGTGTATGGCCGTGGCCGCGAACACGAGGTGATCGAGGTCTCCACCTTCCGCGCCTACCTTGACAGCAACGATGCTGAGCAGGTCAGCGGCAATGAACGCACCAGCAAAAAAGCCCTCTCCAATATGACCCATGCGGTGGACGCCAGTGGGCGTGTGTTGCGCGACAACGTCTGGGGCCCGCAGGAAGAAGATGCGGCGCGGCGTGACTTCACCGTCAACGCCATGTACTACGACCCCTTGACCGGTGACGTGATCGACTACCACCATGGCTTGGAAGACGGCAAGAAACGCGTCTTGCGCATGATCGGCGACCCCGTCGCCCGTTACCGCGAAGACCCTGTGCGCATCATCCGCGCGGTGCGTTTTGCGGCCAAGTTAAACCACTTGGGCTTCAAGATTGAACCGCGCACCGCCAAGCCCCTGAAGGCCTCGGTGGGTTTGCTGGCCGATGTGCCGCAAAGCCGTTTGTTTGACGAAATGCTCAAGCTTTTGCAAACCGGCCACGCACTGGCCAGCATCGAGCAACTCAAAACCCTAGGCATGGCACGGGGCATTTACCCGCTGTTAGATGTGGTGGTCGAGCGGGTGGAGTCCGACTTTGTGCATGCCGCTTTGCAAGACACCGACCGCCGCGTAGGCGAGGGCAAACCAGTTGCGCCCAGCTTTTTGCTCGCTTGCGTGTTGTGGGCTGATGTACGCGAAGGTTGGCAGGTGCGCAGTGCCGAGATGCCCACCTTTCCCGCATTGCAAGAAGCCATCGAAGACGTGTTCAATGCCCGCATTGGCGATGTGTCTGGACGGGGCAAATTGGCGGGTGATATGCGCGAAATCTGGACCATGCAACCCCGGTTTGACAAACGCAACGGCAGCGCCCCGTTTGGTTTGGTCGAGCAAGCGCGGTTTCGTGCCGGTTTCGATTTCATGCGACTGCGTGCCGAAGTGGGCGAGGTGGACGAAGAACTGGCCGATTGGTGGGAAACCTTCAGCACCGCCAGTGACGACACCCGAGCAGACATGCTGCAAGCGGTCAAACCTGCGCCGCGTGCGGTCAAGGCCGATGGCACACCGGTGGCTCGCAAGCGTCCACGGCGTAAACGCAAGCCTGCCGGCCGTGGCCCCAGCACCGGTGGTGACGCCGCGGCGTGAGCCCATCAGGCTGCCGAGAACCCGTCAGTGCTGTTGTGGCACTGGGCGCCAATTTGGGTGACGCCGCGTCCACTCTGCGCCAAGCCTTGGCAGACATCGCCGCATTGCCCCATATCCAACTGCTGCAAGCCTCGCCTTTGCTTAGCAGCGCACCGTTAGATGCCGATGGCCCTGCGTATGTCAATGCCGTGGCTTGCCTTGAAACCCGAGTCAACGCGATTGAGCTGTTGCAAGCTTTGCAGGATTTGGAAAACGCCGCAGGCCGCACCCGTGACTATCACCACGCACCTCGCACCCTGGATTTAGATCTGCTGTTTTACGGCGAAGCCCAGATGCAAAGCGATTTTTTATGCTTGCCCCATCCGCGTTGGACGCAACGCGCTTTTGTGTTGCTGCCCTTGCAAGTGGTCTGCCCCGAGAAGGTAACGCCCGATATGTTGGCTGCCGTTGCCAATCAAGCCACGGTTTGGCTTGAAGGCTGAGCCTTTACTGCGGAATTTTTCGCGCTTCTTCTATTTGGTATTCGAAGTAGCGCTGAAAACCATAGGCCAAGGTGGAGAGCAAAGCCGTGGTGCCCACCATCAGCGACAACACCAAAGCGCCCACTGTCAGCCAATTGGTGTTTCCTGCAGGGGACGCCTCATCTGCTTGAGGGTTGTAAGTGCTGTTCCATCGTTCGGTGGACATCAAGCCCCAGTAAATCGCGTTCAGCGCACCACTGGCAATGGTGATGCCCAAGAGAGGAAGCAACATCCAACTGAGCGGATCGTCCACGCCAAAATCTTGGGCGCGCTCGAACCCATACCAACCCAGCAAAGTGGGCCAAGGCAACACCCAGGCCAGCCAATCACCTCTGCCGTACATGTAAAAACGCTGCAAACCCAAAGGGCCACCCAAAAAGCTCAACCAAGTTGCCAATGTTTTATTTTTCATGAGGCAGATTATCGGTTTGGCGGCGTGAGCTCGCTGGCAGGGCTGGAATCCCCCGCCCCCAAGGCTTTTTGCATGAACACGGTGTCTAGCCACTGGCCGTGTTTCCAGCCGCTGGCTTTCAAAATGCCGGTGTGTTCAAACCCCAAGCTACGGTGCAGCCCAATCGAGCCTGAATTTGCCGAGTCGCCAATGACCGCCAGCATTTGGCGAATACCCAGCGCCTCGCAATGGCGAATGAGTTCGGCCAGCAAGGCGCGACCTAGGCCTTGACCGGTATGGTCGGGGTGGATGTAAACCGAGTCCTCGGCCATGAAGCGATAGGCGGGGCGGGGCCTGAAGGCACCCGCATAGGCAAAACCCAGCACCTCAGCACCTCGGCTGGCAACCAAATGCGGCAAGCCTTTGGCCAGCACGTCGCTGCGGCGGCGGCTCATGTCGTCCAGGCCGGGGACCTCTAATTCAAAGCTGCCCTTACCATGCATCACATGGTGGGCATAGATGGCAGTCACGGCTGGCAAATCAGCTGGCAAAGTGGGTCGGATAAACAGGGCGCAAGGGTGCATGGGGGCTCAGTCTATAATGGCAGGCTTTTCAGCGAGCGCTGGCCGGGTGGTCATGTCGCGTGTCTCATCGCTGAATCAAAGTCTGCACCCAAGGATAAACCATGGTCGTCATCCGACTTTCACGCGGCGGCGCTAAAGCCCGCCCCTTTTTCAACATTGTTGTGGCTGACAAACGCGTTCGCCGCGATGGCCGTTTTATTGAGCGTATCGGTTTTTACAACCCCATCGCTTCTGGTGGTGAGGAAGCCTTGCGCATTGCCCAAGACCGTCTGAGCTACTGGGTTGGCGTGGGCGCACAAACGTCGCCCACCGTGGATCGCCTGATCAAACAAGCCGGCAAAACTGCCGCTTAAAAGCCCATCCCTCACCCATGCAACCCGCTTGGGAGCCTGCTGAATTACCAGCGGACGCTATCGAAGTCGGGCGGATTCTGGATGCTTGGGGTCTCAAGGGGTGGCTGAAAATCCTCCCCCACAGCGCCTCTCCTGAGGCGCTGTTTTCTTCTAAACGCTGGTTTTTACAACCCAATGAACGCGGCGTCTCGCCGTTTACCGGTACGGTCCAGTTGCGTGTGCGTGAAGCCAAAGAACATTCGGACAGCGTGGTGGCTTGCATCCATGAGTTGGATGACCGTGACGTTGCCCAAAGCCTCAAAGGCGCACGCATATTTGTGCCTCGTTCGAGCTTTCCCACGCCAGCCATCGACGAATACTATTGGGTGGATCTGATGGGTTTGCAGGTGCGAAACCGTGAAGGCGTGGACTTGGGCGAAGTCACCGAGTTGTTGTCCACCGGCCCCCAAACCGTGCTGGTTTTGCGCGACACGGTGACCGACGGCGAAGGCAAACCCATCGAGCGAATGATTCCCTTTGTCTCCGCCTATGTTGATGCGGTGGACATCCAAGGTCGTCTCATCACGGTGGACTGGCAAGCCGATTACTGAGCTTGCATACTGTGGCCATGCGTGTTGACATCATCACTTTGTTTCCCGAACTTTTCCCTGCTTTTTTGCAAGCGGGTGTGACGCGCCGCGCCTATGAAAGCGGGCAACTGGCGGTCAAAACATGGAACCCCCGCGACCACGCCGAGGGCAATTACAAAAGGGTAGACGACAGGCCTTTTGGCGGCGGCCCTGGCATGGTGATGCTGGCTGAACCCTTGGCGGCTTGCTTGGCAGCCGTTCGGGCAGAAAGCGGCTTCAACAGAGAACAAGCGCCTTTGCTGTATTTTTCACCGGTGGGACAAGTGTTGACTCAAAACATGGTGCAGCAGGCTGGGCAAACCGTTGGCGTGGTGCTGCTGTGCGGCCGCTACGAGGGCATCGATCAGCGCTTTATTGACAGGCATGTAGACGCCCAAATCAGCTTAGGCGACTTTGTGTTGTCAGGCGGGGAGCTTGCCGCCATGGCATGGCTGGACGCGTTGGCCCGGTTGCAACCGGGTGTTTTGCATGATGAACAAAGCCATTTGCAAGACAGCTTTACCTCGGCGCTGAGTGGTTTGCTGGACTCTCCCCACTACACCCGCCCCGAGGTGTGGCAAGACCAAACGGTGCCCGAGGCCCTGCTGTCGGGTCACCATGCCCACATTGCGGCTTGGCGACGCCAGCAAAGCCTGACGCTGACTGCCCAAAACCGCCCCGACTTGCTAGAAAAAGCCCGTCAATCTGGGCTTTTGACCCGCGCAGATGAGCAACTCTTGGCCCATAAGCCCAAGGCTTAGCCAACCAGTTACAATAGCAGGCTTTCGATCCTCTGGATGGCCGCCTCGTGTTTTCAACACCATAGGCCTTTTGTGTAGCGCATCCATGATCATTGTGAGGACAACATGAATCTCATCCAGACCCTGGAACAAGAAGAAATCGCCCGTATGGGCAAGAAAATCCCGGTTTTCGCCCCTGGCGACACCGTGGTGGTCAGTGTCAACGTGGTCGAGGGAACGCGCAAACGTGTGCAGGCCTTTGAAGGCGTGGTCATTGCCAAGCGCAACCGCGGCATCAACTCCAACTTCATCGTCCGCAAAATCTCCAGCGGCGAAGGCGTTGAGCGAACTTTCCAAACCTACAGCCCCTTGATCGCTGGTATTGAAGTCAAGCGCCGTGGTGATGTGCGTCGTGCCAAGCTTTACTATTTGCGTGAGCGCAGCGGTAAATCTGCCCGTATCAAAGAAAAACTCACAGCCAAAGCAGCACCTGCTGCTGCCGCTAAGTAAGACCGCCTTCAAGGTCTGCTTGAAACAAACCGTCCCAGTTCACGCTGTGGCGGTTTTTTTCTGACCTCTCATTACCTTTGTGGTTTCCTTAACCCAAATCCCCCGTTTCTCACCTGAAACCGCAGAAGTTTTGGGCTGGGATGGGCATTTGCCTCGTGTACCTGTGCATAGGCTTGCACCGCTGGGCTTGCGACAGCACTTCGCCATGCCACCTGTTTGGCGGCCCGATGCCATGCTGGAGCCCCCGTTAAACCCGCTGAAGCCTCCAGTGAATGCAGCCGTGCTGGTGGGCGTGGTGATGCGCCCCCAGCCCAGTGTGTTGCTTACGCTCAGAACCGCTCATTTATCTACCCATTCGGGTCAGATTGCCTTTCCTGGGGGGCGCTTAGACGAAGGCGACGCTGATGCAGTGGCAGCCGCGCTACGCGAGTCGCAAGAAGAGGTGGGACTGGAGTCTTCTCACGTCGAGGTCTTGGGGCAATTGCCTTTGTATTTGACTGGCACCGGCTTTAAGGTGACGCCCGTCGTAGCTTTAATTGACCCCGCGATGCGACTGACCGCCAATCCGCATGAGGTGGCGCAAGTGTTCGAGGTGCCTTTGGCGCATGTGATGAACCCTGCTAACCACTGCCGCCAAGCGGTGGAGTGGTCAGGGGTGCGACGCGAATGGTTCTCCATGCCCTATGAAGACGCCGATCAAAAACGCTTTATTTGGGGCGTCACCGCCGGTATTTTGCGCAACCTGTATTGTTTTTTAAGCACTGACCCCGATCAGGCTGGGTCAAGCGCTGAGTCTTGACTATCATGCAGGCATGAGTTTTTTCGCACTTTTATTTGCTCTCTTATTAGAGCAAGCCCGACCATTGAGTTTTGGTGAAAGCTTGAAACGCTTCTCGCAAGCTTGGGCAGACAGGGTACGCAAGACGCTAGACACCGGTGACCAACGCCACGCTTGGACCGCTTGGGGCTTGGCCATGGGTTTGCCGTGCTTGCTTGTGTTGATGGTTCACGTCTTGCTGATGTGGTACGCGGGTTGGCTTTTTGCCATGCTTTGGAGCGTGGCCGTGTTGTATGCCACCTTGGGTTTTCGCCATTTCAGTCATCACTTCACCGGCATTCGACATGCGCTGTCCGTGGGTGACGATGTGCAGGCCAACACGCTTCTCTCACAGTGGTCGGGTGCCAAAGGCGAAAACCTCTCACGCGAGGAAATCATTCGCCATGTGATCGAATATTCAGCCATTGCCGCCCACCGTCATGTCTTTGGCGTGGTGGTCTGGTTTGTGGTCTTTGCGGGTTTGGGCTTGGGACCTGTGGGTGGGGTGTTTTACAGATTGAGTGAATTTTTGTCCCGAGCCTGGGAAGGTTCCTCAGACCCCAGTTTGGTCAGTGATGAACTCAATAACCCAGCCCTGGAGACTTCTGCTGCCAAAGCATGGCGTGTGACTGACTGGGTACCTGCCCGATTGACGGCCTTGAGTTTTGCGGTGGTAGGCAATTTTGAAGATGCGGTTGAAGCTTGGCGTCACGATGCAACGCATTTTCCTGATTCCAACGACGGGGTGGTGTTGGCTGCTACCTCGGGTGCCATCAATGTTCGCTTGGGCGGCAAAAATTTAGGTCTGCCAGACGAGGAGTCGTTACTCACCCCTCAGGCCGTTGAGACCACCGCTGGGCGTGAGCCTGAGTTGTTCCATTTGCGCAGCATGGTGGGCTTGGTTTGGCGTGCGGTGGTGATGTGGATGCTGCTGCTGGCGCTTTTAACGTTGGCGCGGTTACTGGGCTGAAGCGCTTTTTCAAGCCTAATATGTTTTAGGTGCTGACAGCTCAGCAAAAAGCTCGGTGTAAATTTTGTAGCGCCCTGGGTCAATCGCTTGTTCAACCAAAGCTTGGCGCACACCGCAATCGGGTTCATGCACATGGCTGCAGTTGTGAAATTTGCAGTGGTCTGCATGGATGGCAATATCGGGCATACACGAGGCCAGTGCCTGAGGGGCAATATGGTGCAGACCAAATGCTTGAAAGCCTGGGGAGTCCATCAGGGCGGTTGTTTTGGTTTCATCTGCCCAATACCAAGTGGTCGAGGTGGTAGTGTGTTTGCCCGACTGCAAGGCCTGAGAAATGATGTTGGTCGCTGCCTTGGCATCGGGTACCAAGCGGTTGATCAACGTGCTCTTTCCCGCACCTGAAGGACCAAGCACCAAGGTGACGCGGTTGGCAAGTTCGTGGTTGAGGGCGCTAAGGTCCTGCTCAAGGTTTCTCAAACTCAGGGGCAGTACCAGGCAGCCGAGTTGCTGGTAGGGCAAAAGTTTTTGCCAAGCTCTGGTGAACGCGTCTCCTAAGTCTTGCTTATTCAAACCAATCAAGGTGCGTATGCCTTCATGGCGAGCCGCAATCAAGGCCCTAGACAACTGGCTTTGCGAAAAATCGGGCTCTGCGGCCACCAAGACCAGTACTTGGTCGATATTGGCGGCGAACGATTTGGTTCGAATTTCATCTTGACGGTAGAAGATGTTTTTTCGGGTTTCAATGGATTCAATGCTGCCGCCATCTTCACTGGCGCTCCACTGCACATGGTCGCCGACCACCGCGTGGTTTTTTTTTCCCCGCGGGTGGCAAATTCTGCGCTCGCCTTTGGCATCTTCCACCCAAACATGGCGGCCATGGCTGGCCACCACCAAACCCCAAGCGGTCATGCAGTCAGACGGGCCAAGCGTTGTGCGGCCGGGGGGTGCGAATGGTAGAAAGCCACATACAGCGGATCAGGGGTCAGGGTAGACGCATTGTCTTGGTAGAGTTTGAGAAGTGCCAGACGCAAGTCAGCGCCATTGGCATGTTGGCAAGCAAAGGCATCTGCTTCAAATTCATGCTTCCTAGAACGTGCCGACTGCCAAGGTTTGGTAACAAAGGACACCAAAGGCACAAACATCATGAACAAGAGCAGGGCAATGGCGTCGTTGGCGCTGCCCAAGTGCGGCTGTATACCCATGCCCTCATAAAACCAGATTTGGGTGCTGAGCCAACCTAAGCCTGCAAGCCCCACCAAGGTGAATGCAAAACTGCTGAGCAAAGATTTTGGAATGTGCTTGAGCTTGGCATGCCCCAGTTCGTGGGCCAGCACAGCTTCCATCTCATCGGCATTCAGTTGCTTGAGCAAGGTATCAAAAAATACCACGCGTTTTTGTTTGCCTAGGCCAGTGAAAAACGCATTCGAATGTGCCGAGCGGCGGCTGCCATCCATCACAAAAAAACCATTGGCTTGAAAGCCTGTGCGCTGCATCAAGGAAATGACGCGGTCTTTCAAGGTGGCATCCTCAAGAGGCTGAAATTTGTTGAACAAAGGCATGATGACGCTGGGGGCCAACCACATGACAAACAATTGGTAAGCCACCAACACACCCCAAACAACCACCCACCACCACGCACCACCCGACTGCATCAAATACAAGACCAACCAAAGCAAGGGCAAACCCAGTGTAGCGGCGACCAAGCCACCCTTGAGCATGTCGCTCAGCCACAAACCCAAGGTCATGCGGTTAAAGCCAAAAGATTGCTCGATGTGAAAGGTTTGCACATACGACAGTGGAAAGCTGACCAAAGCGCTGATGAGGGTGAAACTGAACACCAAGGCGATTTGCTGCCACATGCCAGGACCGATAAGGTCAATCAACACTTGGTCGAGAAATGCCAAGCCGCCTAGCAAGGTCCACATCACCAACATGGCTGTGTCAAGCGCCAAGTCCCAATGACCTAAACGCAATTTCGCGATGGTGTAGTCAGCGGCTTTTTGGTGTGCTGCAATATCAATGACCGATGCAAATGCATCGGGAACTTTGGCGCGGTGCTGCGCAACATGACGCATTTGCCGGTTTGCAAGCCAAAACTTGATGAGCAGGTTGATCACCAGAAAGCTGGTAAAAATGAGAGTAAAGCTTAAAGAGGTAGTCATGTATCTAGTTTAGAGGACAATGACCGCATGAACATGACTGCACCAAATAGCCCTGCTGCCCCCGAAGAAACCGTATTGTCTAAAACGGATGAGAACCTTGTCTGGCTAGATTGCGAAATGTCTGGCCTTGATCCCGAGAAAGACAAATTACTGGAAATCGCCGTGGTGGTGACCGGTCCGCATCTCACGCCGCGCAAAGAAAGCGCTGTGTGGGTGCTGCACCAGTCAGACGCTGTTCTCAACAGCATGGACGCTTGGAACAAAGGCACCCATGGCAAAAGCGGCTTGATTGACAAAGTCAAAGCCTCCACCTTGAATGAAGAGCAAGTACAAGAGCAACTCATTGCTTTCATGAAGCAGTATGTGTCAAAAGGTGTGTCTCCCATGTGTGGCAACACCATCAGCCAAGACAGGCGCTTTTTGGTCAAGTACATGCCCAAATTTGAAGCTTGGTTTCATTACCGCAATTTGGATGTCAGCACGCTGAAAGAACTCTCCAAACGCTGGAAGCCACAGGTGTATGCCTCATTTAAGAAGCAACAAAGCCATACCGCCTTGGCCGATGTGCATGAATCCATTGATGAGTTGATGCATTACCGTGAGCATTTTCTGAAGCTTTGAAAATATTTCTCAGGGTAGACCCTGATCCGTGAGACAATGCATGTCGTTGGGTCACTGACCCACTTGCTACATCTGCCTCTCACCTTGGGTTCATACAGTTGAACCACGCCAATATTCATTTATTGGCTTGCTTTGTTTGAAGGTTGATGTTTTTCCAACCTTTGAACGGAGCGCCCGCCGTTAGGCAGGGCTTTATCTATGACTGATTTGAATTCTCACGCCTTGAATGATGTTGTCGTTGATACGACTGATGAAAACCCAGCTGCACCCGCTATTTCTCCCACTAAACCTACAGCCGCTGCAGACGGTTCTGGTTTTGTCGAAATGGGGCTTGCCCCCGAATTGCTGGCCGCATTGCGCGACTTGTCATTTACCCAGCCAACGCCGGTCCAAGTTCGTGCCATCCCTTTGGCTTTGCAAGACAATGCAGGCAAACCCGCCAACGATTTGCTGGTCTCCAGCCAAACTGGCAGCGGTAAAACCGCAGCTTTTTTGTTGCCTGTCATGCACACCTTGTTGCAACAACAAAAGCAGCAAGAAAAAGACGAGAACAAAGCCTGGGCTGACAAAGTCGCCCAAGCTGTGTCAAACGGTGAAGAAGCGCCTAAAAAGCCACGCCGTAAAAACCCCACAGATACACGTCATGTCAAACCCGCCAACCCAGGTGCGTTGATTTTGTGTCCCACCCGCGAATTAGCCCAGCAAGTAGCTAAAGACGCAATCGACTTGGTACGTCACTGCAAAGGTTTGCGCATCGCTTGTGTGGTGGGTGGCATGCCTTACCCCTTGCAAATTGCCCGTCTGCACAATGCTGATTTGGTGGTTGCCACACCCGGACGTTTGTTGGACTTGCAACGCTCCAAACAACTGCATTTAGACAAAGTGCAGTTCTTGGTGGTTGATGAAGCCGACCGCATGCTCGATTTGGGTTTTGCCGAAGATTTGGCCGATATCCATAAACTGACCGAGGCGCGTCGACAAACCATGATGTTCAGTGCAACTTTTGCGCCTCGTATTCAGCAGTTGGCTGCTCGCATCATGCGAACACCCCAACGCTTGCAAGTCGACTCGCCCCAAGAGGCACACGCCAATATCAAGCAGGTGTTGTTTTGGGCTGATAACCAGCAGCACAAGCGCAAGTTGCTTGACCATTGGTTGCGCGACACCACCATCGACCAAGCCATTGTGTTTGCGTCTACCCAAATTGAATGTGATGCCTTGGCTGAAGATTTGCAGCAAGTGGGTTTTTCTGCTGTTGCTTTGCATGGCGCATTAAGTCAAGGCCTGCGTAACCGTCGCTTGCAGGCTCTGCGGGACGGGCGTGTGCAAATTTTGGTGGCGACCGATGTGGCTGCCCGTGGCATTGACGTACCAAGCATCAGCCATGTATTCAATTTTGGTTTGCCCATGAAGCAAGAAGACTATGTCCACCGCATTGGCCGCACAGGCCGTGCAGGTCGCGATGGTTTGGCGGTGACTTTTGCCGAGTGGCGTGACCGTCGCAAAATTTTGGATATCGAACATTTCACACAGCAGACTTTGCGTGCTGACATGATCCCTGGCTTGGAGCCTACCCAACGTTCCCCCCGCGCCCCTAGCGGCGCAGAGCCCAAGCGCTTTGGCAAACCTTCCGGTGGCCGCTCTTTTGCTGGCGCTAAGCGTGGTTCAAGTTTCAAACCACGTGGTCCAGCACGGGGCTGATAAGCTTTCAAACTATCGTTCAGTCAGCGATGTATTCAACGTTTTGATGATGGGCTTGAATAAATAGGTCAGCAGATTGCGCGTACCCGTGCGTATATCAATGCTGGCCGTCATTCCAGGTTTGATTTCCATCGATGTGACCTTGGAATTTTCTTGGTCTTTGGCGATACCGATAGTGACCTTGTAATAGACACTGGGTTGACCCGAAGGTGTGTTGATCAATGATCCCTGCGCATTCGAGTCTGAAAGTGTGTCGGGACTGATGTCGATCAATTCGCCTTTCAAGTTTCCATAAATGCTGTAGTCGTATGCGTCCAGCGTGATGAAAACCATTTGCCCTTTAACCAACTGACCAATGTCAGAGGGCAGCACTTTGGCCTCCAGCAGCAAAGCGTCACCCACAGGCGCAATTTGCATGAGTTCGTCGCCGGGCCGCAGTACGCCACCTAATGTGTGAATTTTCAAGGTCTTCACAACGCCATCCATGGGCGCCATGATGTCTGTGTGTGACAACAAGTTTTCAGCGCCGTTGAGTTTTTGGTTCTGGCTGGACAACTCATCCTCAATACGTGTCAATTCGGTGCGCGTGTCTTGTAAATATTTGTTTTTTGTACCGGCTATACGCCCTTCAATTTCAGATACTTGGCGTTTGGCACGCAAGACATCAAGTTCGCTGATATCGCCATTTTTAAATAAGTTATCGTTCATGCGCTTTTCCTGCAGAGCCATCGCTAAAGCATCTTGCAGGGTACGCAACTCTTCATCCAGCGAGCGCTTTCGCTGCATGTAAAGACCTTGCTGGGCAGACACAAACTCTGGATAGCGCTTGAACTCGGTGCCGAACTGCGGCGTTTCAAAATGTACTTCGGCTTTGGCGCGTAACAAAGCAGCCCTGAGTGACATTGTTCGAGAGCGAGTCTCTTCGAGATTGGCTTGAACCCGTTCTTTTTCCAGCACAGCCAGTAGTTGACCACTGGTGACGGTGTCACCTTCTTGAACCGTGAGTTCTTTCAAAACACCACCATCGGCGGTTTGAACCAATTGGGTTCTGGCGCTCAAAATGACCTGCCCTGTGGTGTGAACAGTTTGGTCAATTTCAAAATAACCTGCCCAAGCGATAAATGCCGCCAAGCATGCGGACAGCAGCAGAATCAACCGACCGCTTTTTCTGTCCTCGTCTAGGTAGTCGTCGCTCATGCGGATTTAGCTTGTTGGCGTATGGGTGTGACTGGGTTGGGATTTTGCAAACGCTCTAACACTTTGTCTTTGGGTCCATCCAACACAATTTCATGGTTGGCAACCACGATCAATCTGTCCACCAGTGCAAGGAGCTCGTGTTTGTGAGTGGTCATGACCAAGGTGTCTGTCGGCCTTAAGGTTTCAGAAAGAGCTTGAATAATCTGTTGTTCAGTTTGCCTGTCCATCGATGAGGTGGGTTCATCGAGCAGCCAAATTTTGGGTTTTCTCAAAAAGACACGGGTGAGATTGACCAGTTGACGTTGTCCTGCTGACAAGCCCATACCACCCTCGGAAATAGGCAATTGCAAGCCTTTAGGGTGGTTTTTAATGACCAACTGGAGCAAGCCGGTTTTCTCTGCGGCTGCCAGTAATTGATCGTCGCCGGGATCGAGCAGTCCCAAAATAAGGTTCTCTCGTAAGGTGCCTGCAAACAAACGACCCTCTTGCGCCAAGAAGCCCATGTTTTCCGCCAGCAAGGGCTTGCTCAGTTGGGTGATGTCCATGTTGTCAAGCAAAACCCGGCCCTCTTGTGGCTTGTACATGCCGGACAACAAGCGAAGCAAGGTGGTTTTGCCCGAACCAATCGGTCCAATGATGCCAATTTTTTCACCCGCTTGGATTTGCAGTTTATTGACTTGCAATGCTTTTTGTGAACTGTCGCGGTAGCTGGAGCTGACTTTCTCTAAGGCGTAATTGCCATGAATGGTTTGAGGCGTGAGAGGGTGTTCCTGTCCATGATGGTCGTCTTCCAATTTCCAAATGCGGTCCAAACCTTGTAGGGCTGCTTTCACATGTCCCCACTGCAAAAGCAGTGCAGGCAACATGCTGACAGGGGTCAAAATGCGGCCAGCCAAGATGGAGCAAGCAATCAAGCCGCCTTGGGTGGTCATGCCGGCAGACACCAGCAAAGCGCCTAAAGCCACGATCAGCACATAGGCAACTTGTTGCAGTGTGGCGGTGGTGTGTTGGTTTCTTTCGGTGATGTGCCGCAAACGCATTTCGTGGTTGCGGGATTCATCAGCGGCACCCATCCAGCGACTCAGCATTCGCCAACCACCCTGGCCCGACTTGATGGTCTCTGCGCCTTCGATGGTCTCTACCAAAATACCGGTTTTAAAGTTGCTTAAGTGTGTGGCGCTGCTGGCCAACTTTTCGATGCGTTTGCGGTGCCAGATTCCGCTGAAAAGAGCCACCAAAAAGAACATCACAGGAATGGCTACCAAATAGGGATGACCTATCAATGCAATCAGCACTAAAAAAATGATCACAAACGGCGCATCCACCATCGCATGGGTAGTGGCTGTGGTTAGAAAGCTGCGAACCGTTTGGTAGGCATTCATTTGGGCGGCCAAACTGCCCACACTGGAAGGTAATTGGTCTAAGCGAATAGACAACAAGCGCATGAAGATTTTGCGAGACAGACGCTGGTCAACCGAGTCAATCAACACATCGTAAAGCGAAGACCTGGCGTGCTTCATCAAGTACTCAACAACCAGCGCCATCAGCACGCCCAATGTCAGCACCGTCAAGGTTTGCATGGCATTGGTAGGGATGACGCGGTTATAGATTTGCATGCTGTAGAGCGAGGTTCCCAACACCAAAATATTGATGGCCGTGGTTGCCAACATGATTTCAAACAAGCGCGTAGGGTGAGAGAACAACTGTTGTTTGATGAGGCTGTAGACGGGACTTGTGGACGAGTCAAACGGCTTTAACAAAGACAGCTTGACCAACTGGCTGTTCTTTTGGGTGGGCATGTCGTTGATCGATTCGACAAATTTTTGTTGATCCTCAAGCCACGTCTCAATGATCCACTTTTGATGCGCGTTTTGCCCGCGAACCACAAACCAACCCACCAAAGGGTTATGCGCCAACAAGGGCATATTGGCAGGATCGGGTTTGCGATGCCAGCGTGGTTGCGGCACCATCAAGAGACCCGACAGGGTGTTGATAGCTTGCTTCACGTTTTTTGGTTTGCGTTGCTTGACATCAGCAACGGCTTGCAACAAGGCTGAGCGATCAATGGGGTTTTGCTGCAATTGCGCAATACGAACCAGGCAGGCGGGCAGTGATTGCATCATGCTCATGGTTTTGAATGAATCTGTGAATAGTTGTCGCTGGTCAAAATATGCAGATGCCAGCTGGTTTGCAATTCGCCGCCTCGCAGCTCAGCCAATTGAATCTCATTTTGGGCCACATCTTTGGCCACGGTCATCAAATCAAGCCAAGTCTTGCGCCCGGCATTGAACTGTCGCTCAAAGGACTCCAGCACCGATTGGGAGGCTGATAAAGCACCTTGAATCGCTTGCGTTCTTTGCTTGATCGATCGTAATGCGCTCACATCATTCATCACCAATTCGCGTAGAAACCGCTGTTGCGATTGAATTTCGGATTCGCTGGTATCTTCTTGCGCTTTGGCAGCATCTATTTGGGTAAAGCTAGACAAGCCAGGGCCAAATTTGCTATTTACACCAATGAAAATGCGTGTGTGTGCGGTGGTATCTGTTGAAAAATAGTTACCAAATTGGCGTTCTGCCCTTACATAAACATCGGGTTTCAAGGCGGCTGCTTTTTCTTGAACACTGGCGCGAGAAATCTGTGCCTGCGCCTTGGCTTTTTGCAGCTCAGGCGACTGCATTTGTGCATTGGCTAACAATGATTCAAGGAGTTGGGTGTGTTGTATCGGGCCTGTCATATCGGCCTTGAGTTGAACTGCACTCAAGGTGGTGCCTGTCAATTCAATCAACTTCTGTATAGCCAGTTCCGATTGCAGCTTGGCTGAAAACAGTTCTCCAAAGGTTGCATCCAATCGGCCTTGAACGAGTGTGAGGTCACTTTGGGGAGAAGCCCCTTGGGCAATGCGGTTCTTGGCTTGCTGCAAAAGTTTTTGGTGGATAGCCAAACTTTTTTCGATGGACTGTGTTTTCAATTCAGCACTGCTCCAATCGGAATAGGCTTGAACGACCTTCAGCGCAATTTGTTGGCGTGTTTCACGCACGCTGGCTTGGCTCAGTTGCAAGTTGGCCTTGGCTTTGTCTAATTGGGCAGTGAATTGACCGCCGGTGAAGATGGGTTGGGTGATACGAACGGTAGCGATTCCATCACTGCCGATGTAACTGGGATCGGCGCTGTCTTTTTTGACGCTTTCGTAACTGAGTTGTGGGGTTGGGTATCTTTGGTATTCGGCCGTTTCAATGCCGCTTTGCGCTGCCTTTTGATTGGACAGCTGGGCACGTACTGATGGGTGTGAGTCGATGGACAATTGGATCAATTGCCCTAAGTTCAAGCTTTGTGAGGCAGCCCAGCCATGAAGGAAGCTGATTAAAATACCAATGGTAATTCGAGGCCACAACATGCTTGGTTTGACAATAAAATTTGAAAAATTGATTGATTTGGAAATAAATCGTTAAATTACAAGATATTGTGAGTTTTTTTGAATGCATAGCTTTAAAAAATAGCTTATATAAAGGCACTTTCTTCCTTCATCTCATTTAAGCGTTGCGAAACAACCTCGAATTCACTAATTGGTGATTTATTTTGCTGATTTAGAAATATTGCTCGGCTTTTGTAACGAACTAATAATAACTTTAAATCAAAAAAATATGAATACTATTATATTTAATTCATTTCGCTATTTTGCGAGTAGTTATCAAGTAAAGAGATTTTTTCTAATTAAATCAATAACTTCAACAAAAAACTTAATTTATATTTATTCTTTGCTAAGATGCCGGCCAAGGAGCATGTATGGCTAATCAATCCGATACTTTAGAAAGCGTTGTCATTGGAGACGGCGTGGT
>Ga0214921_10005469_pt1 | contig 17949 bp, 17 predicted proteins | sample LL1505_MetaG_FD_177992 | JGI IMG/M metagenome (GOLD analysis project Ga0214921, IMG submission 177992) | Freshwater microbial communities from Lake Lanier, Atlanta, Georgia, United States - LL-1505 | ecosystem: Environmental > Aquatic > Freshwater > Lake | place: USA: Georgia | collected...
CGGGTTGATGGCCGGACCGGCGGTGTCTTTGTAGGGGTCGCCAACGGTGTCACCGGTCACGGCTGCTTTGTGGGTTTCGGAGCCCTTGCCGCCGTGGTGGCCGTCTTCGATGTACTTCTTGGCGTTGTCCCAGGCGCCGCCGCCGGTGCACATCGAAATGGCCACGAACAGACCGGTGACGATGGTGCCCATCAATAAGCCGCCCAGAGCGGCAGGTCCGAGGACCAGACCCACCACAATCGGTGCGACAACCGGTAGCAGGCTGGGGATCATCATCTCTTTGATGGCCGCAGTGGTCAGCATGTCCACCGCCGTGTCGTACTCGGGCTTGCCCGTGCCGTCCATGATGCCCTTGATGTCGCGGAACTGACGCCGCACTTCGACCACCACGGCGCCCGCCGCGCGGCCCACGGCTTCCATGGCCATGGCACCAAAGAGGTAGGGAATCAAGCCGCCGATGAACAAACCGATGATGACTTTGGGGTCGCTCAGGTCGAACTTGACATGGGCACCCAGGCCTTCCAGTTTGTGGGTGTAGTCGGCAAACAGCACCAGCGCAGCCAGGCCGGCAGAGCCGATGGCGTAGCCTTTGGTGACAGCCTTGGTGGTGTTACCCACGGCGTCCAGCGGGTCTGTGATGTCGCGCACGCTGGCCGGCAGTTCGGCCATTTCCGCGATACCGCCGGCGTTGTCGGTGATGGGGCCGTAGGCGTCCAGCGCGACCACAATCCCGGCCATGCTGAGCATGGAGGTGGCGGCAATGGCAATGCCATACAAGCCGCCCAGGTTGAAGGCGCTGTAGATCGCGGCGCAGACAAAGAGCACCGGCCATGCGGTTGAGCGCATGGAAACGCCCAAACCGGCAATGATGTTGGTGCCGTGGCCGGTGGTGGAGGCCTGGGCAATGTGTTGCACCGGTGCGTACTGCGTGCCGGTGTAGTACTCCGTAATCCAGACCAGGGCACCGGTCAGGATCAGGCCGATGGCGCATGCACCAAACAGGCCGCTGGCAGTCAGCGTCGCGCCGTCAGCCAGCGCCACCGGCGCGGGAAACATGGCCTGGGTCACAAAGTAGAAAGCAATCAGCGACAAACCGCCGGCCACAGCCAGGCCTTTGTACAGCGCAGGCATGACGTTCTTCATGTCGGGCGCAGCCTTGACGAAGAAGCAGCCGATGATGGAGGCAACAATGGACACGCCGCCGAGCACCAGCGGGTACAGCACCGCGTTGGGCCCGCCAGCACCGGCCATCAGCGCACCCAGCACCATGGTGGCGATCAGCGTCACCGCATAGGTTTCAAACAGGTCGGCGGCCATACCGGCGCAGTCGCCCACGTTGTCGCCCACGTTGTCGGCGATCACCGCCGGGTTGCGGGGGTCATCTTCCGGAATACCGGCTTCGACCTTGCCCACCAGATCGGCGCCCACGTCAGCGCCCTTGGTGAAAATGCCGCCGCCCAAGCGGGCAAAAATGGAAATCAGCGAGGAGCCGAAGGCAAAGCCGACCAAAGGATTGAGCAAGGCCGCAAAGGCTTTGCCGTCAGCCGGGGCGGGGCCCGATGTCAGGTAGGCGTAAAAGCCGGTGACGCCCAGCAGTCCTAACCCGACTACCAGCATGCCGGTGATCGCGCCGCCGCGAAACGCCACATCCAGCGCCGGGCCAATGCCGCGCGTGGCGGCTTGTGCAGTGCGCACATTGGCGCGCACCGAGACGTTCATACCGATAAAGCCGCAGGCACCGGAGAGAACCGCGCCCAGCACAAAGCCGACGGCGCTGGCCTGGTCGAGGAAGACGGCGATGAGAATAGCCAGCACCACGCCGACCATGGCGATGGTTTTGTATTGGCGGGCCAGGTAGGCCGATGCTCCGGTTTGAATGGCTGCTGCGATTTCCTGCATGCGGGCGTTACCCGCGTCTTGCGAAAGAATCCAACTGCGGGCCCATACGCCGTAGATGACGGCAATCAAACCGCATCCGATGGCCAACATGACCGCGTTACTAGCTGACATAAAAAACTCCTGCAAATGTTGCGCGATGGTGGGGGCAACGCTTGCGAGACCCCCGCTTGCGTTGCTTCCTCGCGCGCACATGCATGGGTATGCAGGTAGTGCCGATTGGCCAACCGCCGGACTGTAGCGCCATTCCATGCCGCCACAGCCCATGCGCAAGTGCGGAGTCAGTAAACTAGGGGTTAATCCTAGGTTGTTCACACAAGCTGGGTTCGCATCCCTCCAACTTCCCCACTATTTATGGCACTCGACAAAGTCTCCCCCGGAAAAAACGCGCCCCACGCATTCAACGTGATCATTGAAATCCCCATGAATGCCGACCCGGTGAAATACGAGGTCGACAAGGAAACCGGCGCGATTTTTGTGGACCGCTTTATGAGCACGTCCATGCACTACCCCACCAATTACGGTTATGTGCCGCAAACCATTTCCGGTGATGGCGACCCGGTCGACGTGCTGGTGATCACCCCGGTACCGCTGATTCCGGGTGTGGTGGTGACCTGCCGTGCGATTGGCATTTTGAAGATGGAAGACGAAGCCGGGCAAGACGGCAAGATTCTGGCGGTACCGACGGATAAGATTCTGTCGATTTACACCCAGTGGCAAAAGCCCGAAGACTTGAATCCCATGCGGCTCAAGACCATTGCCCATTTCTTTGAGCACTACAAAGATCTGGAACCCAACAAGTGGGTCAAGATTCTGGGTTGGGAAGGCCCCGAGTCCGCGCACCAGGAAATCCTCGAAGGCATTGCCAACTACCAGAAATCCCAGAGCTGATCAGAGTATGGTCGGGGCGCGTTGCTCGCTTGCACGCAAGGGGCTGCGCGCCTCCAGCTGCTCCAGGTAGTCCTCCACCCCGGCGCCTTCGCGCTCCAGAAAACGCGCCACCGCGTCCGCGAAAGCCGGGTGCGACAGCCAGTGTGCGCTGCTGGTTTTGATCGGCAACAGCGCGCGGGCCATTTTGTGTTCGCCCTGCGCGCCGCCTTCAAAACGCTGGTAGCTATTGGCAATACACCATTCTAGCGGCTGGTAGTAGCAGGCCTCGAAGTGCAGGCAGTCGACCCGCTCCAGCGCGCCCCAGTAGCGGCCATAGGCCACGCGCTGCGGGTCGTTCGGGTCATTGAGCGCGATCAGGCTGCAAGCAATCGGCTGCCCCGCGCGCATGCCCAGAAACAGCAGCCAGTTTTCGGGCATGGTGTCTTGCATGCGCTGGAAAAAATCGCGGCTCAGGTAGGGTGCGTTGCCGTGCTCCAGGTAGGTGCGCTCATAGCAGCGGTAGAAAAAATCCCAATCGCTGCTCAGAATCTGGCCGCCCTGCTTGTGGATGAATTCCACGCCTGCATCGCGCACTTTGCGCCGCTCCTGGCGGATTTTTTTGCGCTTGTCTTGCGTCAGGGTTGCGAGAAATGGCTCGAAGTCGCTGTACGCGGGTGTCGCATTGGTCCAGTGAAATTGCACGGTGTGGCGCAGCATCAGGCCGGCCTGGGCGCAGCTGGCGGTGTCATCCTCGGTGCCAAATAGCAAGTGCAAAGACGACAGTTCCTTGGATTCGCACCAAGCCAATACAACTTCCATGAGCGACGCCCGAGCCTGCGCATCGCGTGCCAAAAGCCGTGGCCCGGGCACCGGGGTGAAGGGCACCGCCACTGTGGCTTTGGGGTAGTACGCCAGCCCATGCTGCTGGTAGGCATTGGCCCAGGCCCAGTCAAACACATACTCGCCGTAGGAGTGGCTTTTCACATACAGCGCGCAGGCCGCTGCCAGCGTGTCGCCGTCCCAGAGCGTGATGAAAAACGGACTCCAGCCGGTACGCGTGCAGGCGCTGTGGCTCTGATGCAGCGCATCCAGGTAGGCATGGCGCATGAAGGGGCTGGATTGCGCCTGCAGGGTCAGCAGCGCGTCCCATTGGACGGCGTCGATGGCGCAGGGGCTTTCCACCACCCGAATGACATAATCCAAAACACCTTCGACCTTGCGCATGTTGACCTCTTCCACCCCATGAATCTGAAAATCTGCATTGCCCAACTCAACTTCGTGGTGGGTGATGTAAGTGGCAACGCGCAGCGCATTGTCGCCGCAGCTACCCAAGCCTATGCGCAGGGTGCGCGTCTGGTTTTGACCCCCGAGTTGTCGATTTGCGGATATGCCGCTGAAGATCTGTTTTTGCGCCCGGCTTTTGTGCAAGCCTGTGAAGACGCGGTGCAACACGTTGCCCGGTCGCTGGCCCACCTGGAGGGCCTCAGTGTGGTCGTGGGCCACCCCAGCGGCGGTGACCGCCGCACCGCCTCGGTGCGCGTCCAGGCGCGCTTCAACTGTGCCACGGTGGTGCGTGCGGGACAGGTCATTGCCACTTACGCCAAGCAAGAGTTACCGAATTACCAGGTCTTCGACGAGCGCCGCTATTTCGCGCCTGGAAACACACCCTGCGTTTTTGAAGTGGGGTCGGGCGACACAGCCGTGCGCGTGGGTTTGCTGATTTGCGAAGACGCCTGGTTCGAAGGTCCGGCGCAGGCGGCGCTGGCAGGTGGGGCCCAACTGCTGGCGGTGATCAACGCCTCGCCCTTTCATGTTGGCAAAGGCTATGTCCGCGAAGCGGTGATGGCCGAGCGTGCCCGCGCCTGCGGTCTGCCGCTGATCTATGCGCACTTGGTGGGCGGGCAGGATGAGTTGATTTTTGAAGGCCACTCCTTCGCATTGGCCGCCGACGGCGCGCTGGCGGCCCGGGCTCCCAGCTTTACCGAGTCGCTGTTCATGGTTGATACGAGCCCAATGGCTGGCGGCCTGAGGCTGTCCGGGGCGGTCGAGCCTGCGCGCGCGGAGCAACTGGATCTGTGGGATGCCCTGGTGCTGGGCGTGCGCGACTATGTAGAAAAAAACGGATTTCCGGGCGTGCTGCTGGGGCTGTCAGGCGGTATCGATTCGGCGCTGGTGTTAGCCATTGCCGTGGACGCGCTGGGCGCGAAGCGGGTCCGCACGGTCATGATGCCGTCGCCCTACACCGCAGATATCAGCTGGATCGACGCCCGCGAGATGGCCAGTCGCATGGGTGTGCGCTATGACGAGATCTCGATCGAGCCCGAATTCGCCGCGTTCAAGGCTTCGCTAAACCCTTTGTTTGAGGGCCGCGCCGAAGACACCACGGAAGAAAACATCCAGGCCCGTATCCGCGGGACCATGCTGATGGCCCTGAGCAACAAGCTGGGCGCTATGGTTTTGACCACAGGCAACAAGTCGGAAATGGCCACCGGCTACTGCACTTTGTATGGCGATATGGCTGGTGGTTTTGCGGTGATCAAGGACTTGCTGAAGACCCAGGTTTTTGCGCTGGCGCAGTGGCGCAACCTGCATGACCCGTATGGCAGCGGCGCGCAGCCCATTCCTGAGCGCATCATCACCCGCCCGCCTAGCGCCGAGTTGCGTGCCAACCAGACCGATCAGGACAGCCTGCCCCCGTACGAAGTGCTCGATGCCATCATCACCCATTACATGGAAAACGATGGAAGCCCCGAGGCGGCGATTGCAGCAGGTTTTGCCAGCACCGACGTGCAGCGCGTCACGCAGCTGATTCGGGTCAACGAGTACAAGCGCCGCCAGTCGCCTCCGGGTATCCGGCTGACCCACCGCAGCTTCGGCAAGGATTGGCGCTATCCTATTACCAACCGATTCCGCGGCTGAAGCCGCGTGGTGCGCAGACAGCCCAAACTTCCGGAGACAACAATGAAACAAATTACCGCTGTGATCAAACCCTTCAAACTGGAAGAGGTGCGCGAGGCGCTGGGCGAATGCGGCGTGACCGGTTTGACTGTGACCGAGGTCAAAGGCTTTGGCCGCCAAAAGGGCCATACCGAGCTTTACAGGGGAGCTGAGTACGTGGTCGATTTCTTGCCGAAGGTCAAAATCGAGGTCGTCGTGAAAACCGAGGACGTGGACCGCTGTGTCGATGCCATCGTTAACGCAGCTCGCACCGGCAAGATCGGTGACGGCAAGATTTTCGTGACCAGCGTGGAGCGCGTGATACGCATCCGTACCGGCGAGCAAGACGAAACGGCCGTCTGATCCGGCGTCAGCCCGCCGGTCGGTAGTCCACCAGCCGGGTGCCGGCTAACTCGTCGTGCCAAAACTGTTTGAGCGGATGCAAGTGGCTTAGCGCCGCCCACGCTGCAACCCACAGAAGAAATACCCCGCTGGTGCCTGCAAGGTCCATAGACCGCGCGTAGGCCGCCACCAGCGGCGGGACACACCAGACCCAAACCAAAAGATAGCGCAACAGGGCGCGCTGTTCCGAAAGCGCCTGGCCCTGGACGTCGACGACGCGGATCCGCCAGGTCTTCATAGCCAGGGTCTGGCCGCGGGTCCAGAACCAGACGAAATACACCCCCAAAACACAAAACAAAAAAGCCTGGAGCGCCAGCCGGTTGTTCATGGCGTTACGGGTCTGGGTCAGGGTTCCGAACAAGTAGCCGGCGATAAAAATTACGCCAAACAGCAGGAGACCTTCGTACAGCCAGCTACCCATACGCGGAAACAGGGATGGAGCCCGCAGTTCGGTGGGTTCGGGCGCGGGGGCCGTTGGCGCCGCTGGCTGCCCCGTTGCTTCAGGCACCGCCAGGAGACGCCGGTTTTGCCAGAGTCGCGGGCCGCAGCGGCAGCAAAGTCCTGCGGTCTATGGGCTGCACTGCGCTCGCCGTTGCCCGCTGGGCATCTGTGCTGTGGCGGGTGACCGCGATGGCGGCCAGTTTTTCTTTGGGAATGGGCTTCGGGGCAATCGCAGCGCCCGTCGGAACAGGCGGGGTGCGGTCGGAAAGTGCCTTGCGGTCGGCCTCGCTCAGCGACTGGTAAATCTCCCAATTGCTGGCCAGTTCCTGCGGATTTAAATTCTTGCTTTGGGCAAAGTTGAGCCGTGCCAGCTGCCTCTCTTTGGTGCTCAGAAGCGCCCATTCCCCCATGCGCTCGCGGATTTTGCTTTGGTCAGTTGGGCTGAGCTGGGCGTAATTTTTGACAATAGAGCGCCACTTCCTGCGGCGGGTGGTCGACATCTCATCCCAAACCGCGGCAAGAGGTTGCAACACCTGCCGCTCGCTTTCATCGAGGTCAGTCCACTTCGGCGCCGTGATGGGGGGAAGCGCCGGGGCCACGGTTGTGGCCATCGGGCGAAGTTCAGGGCCCGCATCCGCCGCACCCGCGGAGTTCGACAGCACCAGGAGGGCAGCAAGGGCTAGCACCGCCCGCCCTAATGGGCGGTAAAAAGGCGTCGCCCGGGGTGGTGCTTGAAGTGCGCGGCGGGGCATGAACGTGCCGGGTCAGTCCCGAACCGTGGAGCGCAAAAACTGGACGAAGCCCGGGTCGGTGTAGGCTGTTGGCGGCAATTCGGCGGTCAACAACTCCACGTCCACATCAGCCAATTCGTCAGCACGGAATTGCTCTTGCACGGTGTCGATACAAAACAAGCCGACCAACAGAACAATCGCCGGCAGCAGGCTGGACAACTTGCCCCACCCCCCCACGGGTCCGCCTAAAGACAGGACCGCTCCGTGGCGCTGTGTCGCGGATACCAGGCCCGGATGCGGGGCCAAACGGGCAAGGGCCAATTCCCGCGCGACGCGAAGGCGTTGGCTGATGTCGTGGTCGAGGTTCTCCGCGCCGGCGCTCAGACGGGCGCTGATGCGCTGCCCGAATTGGTCGGCCTGTGACGGAGCAGGGGCTGCGGGCATGGTTGAACGCTTAAGTGTCATAGTGTGATCCCCCTTATTTTCAACGCTTTTGACAAAGCTGCAACAGCCCTGAAACAATGTGTTTTAACGCTGCCTTGTGAGCAGCCCATGATGGCGGCCGTCTCAGCCAGATCCATCTCCTCCCAATAACGCAGCAAGAAGGCCTCCCGTTGACGTGCGGGCAAAAGCTCCAACTCTTGTTCGATTTGATGCAGGGTTTGGCTGCGCTGCGCTTGGCTTTCACTACTTTCTTGCGACTGCGGGGCATCGGCAGACAATAAATGGGAAAGCGCATCCGGGTCACTGTCACCCTGTTCGTCTTCGAAATCATCCAGGTTCGAAAAATGCGCTTTATGGGTCTTCTGGCGGCGAAACCAGTCTATGGTGCTGTTGGAAAGTATTTTCTGGAACAGAAGCGGCAATTCGCCGGCGGGTTTGTGGCTGTAGTGCTCCACCAACTTCATCATGCTGTCCTGAACGATATCCAAGGCGGACTCTTCGTTGCGAACATGGTAGAGGCTGCGCTTGAAAGCCCGGTTTTCAACGCTTTTTAGGAAGTCCGATATTTCTGTGGGTGTTGCCAAACCTGAACTACCTTGGGGCTGTGGGAGGGTGCAGTCCTGTGTCCACGGCGGGTGAGGATGTACTCTAAATTATGGCATTGGAACGCTTCTGCGCTTGAAACGCTTCGCGCACCGATGGGGCAGGGCTGGAAAATGCCATAATCTTTGGCTGCACTTAACAACGCAAACGGGTTCTGGTTCGGCGCACTATTCCTTGCGCTTATGGCCTTAACCTTAAGTTTCAACCCCGGCCCACAAGGCGGAGGGAAGAAGCACCCAAGGTTTTTCGTTAGAGAAATTCGCAAAGGTTCATCATGGAAATATCCAAAAAAGAAATAGCCGCTACGGCTGGCGCATCCGCGCAACCGGCTCCAGAGGAGCTTCGCGGCGCTGAAATCCTTATCAAGGCGCTCCAAGCCGAAAACGTCAAATATGTCTGGGGTTATCCCGGCGGTGCCGTGCTGCATATCTATGACGCTTTTTTCAAGCAGAAGTCGATTCAGCACGTTTTGGTGCGCCATGAGCAGGCGGCGGTTCATGCGGCGGATGGCTATGCCCGCGCCACCGGTGATGTGGGCGTTGCGCTCGTGACGTCCGGCCCGGGCGTAACCAACGCGGTGACTGGCATCGCCACGGCCTACATGGACAGCATTCCCATGGTGATCATCACCGGGCAGGTGCCGACACACGCCATCGGCCTCGATGCGTTCCAGGAATGCGATACGGTCGGTATCACCCGTCCGATCGTGAAGCACAACTTCCTGGTCAAAGACGCCCGCGACATGGCCATGACTTTGAAAAAGGCATTTCACATCGCCCGCAGCGGCCGACCCGGCCCGGTCGTGGTGGATATCCCGAAAGACGTCTCTTTCAAAAAAGTGCCCTACAGCGGCTACCCAGAGACGGTCACCATGCGGTCCTACAACCCCATGCGCAAGGGCCATGGCGGTCAGATTCGCAAGGCTTTGCAGTTACTCTTGACGGCTAAGCGACCCTATATTTACACCGGCGGAGGCGTGCTGATGAGCGATGCATCGTCCGAGTTGCGCGCTCTGGTGGACATGCTGGGTTACCCCTGCACCAACACTTTGATGGGCTTGGGCGCTTACCCTGCCAGTGACCCGAAATTTCTGGGCATGCTGGGTATGCACGGCACGGTGGAAGCCAACAACGCGATGCAGAACTGCGATGTGCTGTTGGCGGTGGGCGCGCGCTTTGACGATCGTGTGATCGGCAACCCCAAGCACTTTGCGCAAAACGAACGCAAGATCATCCACATCGACATTGATCCGTCCAGCATTTCCAAGCGCGTCAAGGTAGATATTCCCATCGTTGGCGACGTCAAAGACGTGTTGACCGAAATGATCGCGATGATCAAGGAAACCAGTACCCGCCCCGACCCGGCGGCGCTGGGCGGCTGGTGGGAAGCCATTGAAGGCTGGCGCAAGCGCGATTGCATGAAGTACAAGCCCGGAAGCGGCGAGATCATCAAACCGCAGTATGTGGTGGAGACGCTGTGGAACATGACCAAGGACGCGGATACCTACATCACTTCCGACGTGGGCCAGCACCAGATGTGGGCGGCGCAGTACTACCGTTTCAACGAGCCCCGTCGCTGGATCAATTCGGGCGGTCTGGGCACCATGGGCGTGGGCATTCCCTATGCCATGGGTATCAAACTGGCCAAGCCCGACTCCGAGGTGTACTGCATCACCGGTGAAGGCTCGGTGCAAATGTGTATCCAGGAGTTGTCTACCTGCCTGCAATACAACACGCCGATCAAAATCGTGTCACTCAACAACCGCTACCTGGGCATGGTGCGCCAGTGGCAGGAAGTGGAGTACGAGGGCCGCTACAGCCACAGCTACATGGATGCGCTGCCCGATTTTGTGAAGCTGGCCGAAGCCTATGGCCATGTGGGCATGTTGATCGAACGTACCGAAGACGTGGAGCCCGCCTTGCGCGAAGCCCGCAAACTCAAGGACCGCACGGTGTTTATGGATTTCCGTACCGACCCGACTGAGAATGTCTTCCCCATGGTGCAAGCCGGCAAGGGTATTACCGAAATGCTGCTGGGCTCGGAAGACCTCTAAGCAGCGCCTTTTTATTAACCAGACAGACGAATCTATTGCCCGTCAAGCCGCGCGGTTACCGCTGCGCGGGGAGGGCGGCGAAAAGAGGAATCGAGATTTATGAAACACATCATTGCAGTTCTTTTAGAAAATGAGCCTGGCGCCCTCTCCAGAGTGGTTGGGTTGTTTTCCGCCCGCGGCTACAACATCGAGTCGCTGACGGTCGCACCCACCGAAGATCCCAGCCTATCGCGTATGACGATTGAGACCTCGGGATCGGCCGACGTGATCGAACAAATTACCAAACACCTGAACCGCTTGATTGAAGTCATCAAGGTGGTTGACCTGACAGAAGGTTCCTATATTGAGCGCGAGTTGATGATGGTCAAAGTACGCGCGGTGGGTAAAGAGCGCGAAGAGATGAAACGCATGGCGGACATCTTTCGGGGTCGGATCATCGATGTGACCGACAAGAGCTACACCATTGAGTTGACGGGCGATCAGTCCAAAAACGATGCGTTTTTGGAAGCGATTGAGCGCACGGCTATTTTGGAAACAGTGCGTACCGGCTCCAGCGGCATTGGCCGCGGCGAGCGCATTTTGCGAGTGTGATGGGTTGTGTAACTAGGCGCTTGCCGCCGTTTTTATTTCGGAGAAAAAGATGAAAGTGTTTTACGACAAAGATTGCGACTTAAGCCTGATCAAAGGCAAAACCGTGGCAATCATCGGATACGGCAGCCAGGGCCATGCGCACGCGCAAAACCTGAACGACAGCGGCGTCAAGGTGGTCGTTGGTTTGCGCAAAGGCGGCGCATCGTGGCCCAAGGTTGAGAAAGCCGGCCTGAAAGTGGCTGAAGTCGCTGACGCGGTGAAGTCTGCCGATGTGGTGATGATTTTGCTGCCCGATGAGCAAATCGGTACCGTCTACACCCATGACGTCGAACCCAACATCAAGCAGGGCGCTTCGCTGGTATTTGCCCATGGTTTCAATGTCCATTACGGCCTGGTCTCGCCCCGCGCTGATCTGGACGTTTGGATGGTTGCCCCTAAGGCGCCCGGCCATACCGTGCGTGGCACCTATGTGCAAGGCGGCGGCGTGCCCCACCTGATCGCGATCCACCAGGACAAGTCGGGTCGCACCCGTGACCTGGCATTGAGCTATGCCATGGCCAATGGCGGCGGCAAGGCCGGCATCATTGAGACCAATTTCCGTGAAGAAACCGAGACCGACTTGTTTGGCGAGCAAGCGGTTTTGTGCGGCGGAACGGTAGAGTTGATCAAGGCCGGTTTCGAGACTTTGGTCGAAGCCGGTTATGCGCCTGAGATGGCTTACTTTGAGTGTCTGCACGAACTCAAGCTGATCGTAGACATGATTTATGAAGGCGGTATCGCCAACATGAACTATTCGATATCCAACAACGCCGAGTACGGCGAGTACGTTACCGGCCCGCGCATCGTGACCAGCGCGACCAAAGACGCCATGCGCCAGTGCCTGAAGGATATTCAGACGGGTGAATACGCCAAGAGCTTTATTCTGGAGAACAAGGCCGGTGCGCCGACTTTGCTCAGCCGCCGCCGTCTGATGGGCGAGCACCAGATTGAGACCGTGGGCGAGACCCTGCGCGCCATGATGCCTTGGATCAAGAAGAACAAGCTGGTGGACCAAACCCGCAATTGATAGACTGCGGCTGGGGAGGCGGGGGCCACTTGGGTGGCCCTTGCCGTTTCTAGACCAGGCCAACGGCCCTCAAGGAGTTGAATATGCATGACGGAATGGACGCCTTGGTGGGCGATGACGACGCGGTCCCGCCGAAGCGGCCGCGTAAGGGTATCTACGTCCTTCCCAACCTCTTCACACTGGCCGCTTTGTTCGGTGGCTTTTACGGCATGGTGATGGCCGTCAATGGGCAGTTTATGAATGCGGCCATCGGTATTTTTTGTGCCATGGTGCTCGATAGCCTGGACGGGCGGGTCGCCCGCATGACCAATACGCAAAGTGCGTTTGGCGAGCAAATGGATTCGCTCTCCGACATGGTTTCTTTTGGTGCAGCGCCTGCGTTGATTGCCTATGTGTGGACGCTGCAAAATCTGGGCCGCTGGGGCTGGTTTGCATCCTTTGTGTATTGCTCCTGCGCCGCGCTGCGGCTAGCCCGCTTCAATGTCAACACGCAGGTGGTAGACAAGCGCTTTTTTCAGGGACTGCCATCACCGGCTGCAGCGGCGCTGGTGGCGGGCTTTATCTGGTGGTGTACCGACTCACAAATCGTCTCCTCCAGCGTGGCCTGGCCGATGTTTTGCTGGGTCTTGTATGCGGGCTTGAGCATGGTGAGCAACATCCCCTTTTACAGTTTCAAGGACTTCACCTTGCGCAAGAGCGTGCCTTTTGCCGTGATTGTGTTGATTGCGCTGATGATTGCCATAGTCAACCTAGACCCGCCCACGGCGATGTTCGGAATTTTTGTGGTTTATGGAGTCAGTGGTTACGCGGTGTATTTCACCCGCAAGTTCAAAGGCGTGCACACCAGCATGGTGAGTATGTCCACGGAAGAACCGGATGAGCGCGGGCTGCACAAGTGAAAACTGTTTTTATAAACAGCATTTGATGCGTGCAATCAAGTGGATTGTTTAAGTTTATGCGCCAAGTACTTGAAATATTTCAATATAGTCTGAAAACGCGGTCATAATTCGCGCGATCATAGGGCCTTGTTGTCCTCGAAGTACCTAGTTTTGGATGAAGCCATTGAACAATCTGACACGAAAATTTGCATTGGTTCTTGCTGCCGTGATGGGGCTCGCTGGAACAGTCGCTGCGGCGGACTACCCCATTTCCATGGGCAAAAGCAAGGTCATCAGCAAAAAGAAAACCGGCAAGCCCATGCGCCGTGCCACCGTGGTGGCCCAAAAGCGCCCTGCGGCGCAAAGCCGCCTTGCGCGTGATGAGTCACTGACCAAACCCTCTGTCGGCCAACTTGCCGGACTGCACGAGCAGCGCGACGAATTGCACCTCAAGTCCAGTGCGGTATTGGTGATGGACCAGGACACCAAAGAAGTGCTGTTCCGCAAGAATGATCAGGTGGTGCTGCCGATTGCCTCCTTGACCAAGCTGATGACGGGAGTGCTTATCAGCGAAGCCCAGCTCTCTCTGGACGAACCTATCACGATCACACAGGACGACATCGATACCGAAAAAGGTAGCCATTCCCGTCTGAGTGTTGGCACGGAACTCAGCCGCGGCGAGTTGCTGCACCTGGCGTTGATGTCCAGCGAAAACCGGGCTGCCCACGCACTGGGGCGCACCTACCCTGGCGGCTTGGCGCGTTTTGTAGGCTTGATGAACCAAAAAGCCGCAGCCATTGGCATGCGCGATACCTCCTACGTGGAACCAACCGGCCTGTCCAGCAGCAACCGCTCCAGTGCCAAAGACCTGGCCACCTTAGTCAACTACGCGCATGGCGATCCCACTTTGCGTGAGCTATCCACTTCGCCGGGTTACCAAGTTGCGGTGGGCCGCAAAGTTTTGCAGTACAGAAACACCAACCGCTTGGTCAAAGACCCCGACTGGGATATCGGCTTGCAAAAAACCGGCTACATCTCGGAGGCGGGGCAATGCTTGGTGATGCAGACCAAAATCGCCGGACGCAAGCTGATCATGGTTTTTCTGGATTCGGCGGGCAAACTGAGTCGTATCGCCGACGCTGAGCGGGTTCGCCACTGGCTGGAAAGCTCGGTACCTGCGTCAGTCAAAGCCGGACCGGTTGTCAGCGTCTGGCCAGCTAACGAGCCGGGTTCGATTCGCATCAATTAAATTGAAACAGGTGCACGCCGCGCACCGCGCGCGCCAGCGCTAAGCCGAATTGCCGTGACCCAGGCTGTGGGAAATGGTCTGGGCAATCTGGCGCAAATCGGCCAACCAGCGGTCATCCATATGGCCCGATGGCGCAGAGATAGACAAGCCTGCTACCAGGTGCGACTGGTCATCGAAAACACCCACTGCCAAGCAGCGCACCCCGAGCTCCAGCTCTTCGTTGTCGGTGGCAAATCCCAGCTTCCGAACCTGCGCCAGCGCGCTCTCCAGCGCACTGAGCTCCCGCAAGCTGTTCACCGTATTGCCCGGTAGGCCCGTGCGTTGCGCGTAGTTGCGCACTTGCTGCGCGTCGTCATGCGCCAAGAACAATTTGCCCACCGATGTCAGGTGCAGCGGCGCTCTTCCGCCAATCGCCCGGACCACTTGCATGCCAGAGCGTTCGCTGTAGGCGCGCTCGATGTAGATGATTTCATCCCCCTGGCGAACGCTGAGGTTGACCGGTTGTTTGATGACGTCATGCAGCGCGCGCATGGGCCCCAGCGCTGCGTCACGGACATTGAGCCGCCCTTTGACCAGGTTCCCCAGTTCCAACAAACGCATACCCAGACGGTAGGTACCAGGCTGCTCCCGGTCCACGTAGCGCCCGATCACGAGGTCGTTCAGGAGGCGGTGCGCGGTAGACGGGTGCAGGTCGGCTGCGGCGCTGATGTCCTTGAGCGACATCGACGATTCAGTCGATGCCAAGATATCGATCAGACCAAAGAGCCGCTCAATTACCTGCACCGATGGAACCGTCGGCCCCGGAAGGGTGCGCGTGCTCATGCCTTGATGGTCAGGCTGGAGCGCGCCGCACCGGCATTGGGAAAAGCCCGCCAGCGCCCGTCTAACAGCAACTCAAAAGGTCCAAAACGAATTTTGTAGTCCATCTTGCTGCTCTGAGCGATCCAGTAGCCGAGGTAGACATGGCGAAGCGCCAAGAGCCGCGCCTGCTCGATCAACCACAGTACGCCGTAAGTGCCGTAGCTAGCTTTATCTGCGGGGTCGTAGAAGGTGTACACGGCCGACAAGCCGTCGTCGAGCACGTCAACAATAGAGACCATTTTCAGGATGCCGCTGCTGCCCTCAGCCGCCGGTTCGCGGAACTCGATCAGACGCGAATTCACCCGGCTTTGCAGCAAGAACTGGATGTACTGCGCACGGCTGTCCTCATCCATCCCACCACCGCTGTGGCGGCTGCGCTGGTAACGCAGATATAAGGCGTAGTGTTCTTCGGAGTAGCCCAGTTGAACCGCCCGGGCTTGCAAATGGGCGTGCTGGCGCGCGGCGCGCTGCTGGCTGCGGTCGGGCACAAAGCTGCTCGCCGGGACCCGCATCGCGGTGCATGCCTTGCAGTGGTCGCAATAGGGGCGGTAGGTGAACATGCCGCTGCGGCGAAAGCCCTTGGCCACCAGTTCGGAATAGGTGCTGTTGTTGATCAGGTGGCTAGGGGTGGCCACCTGCGAGCGGGCCTGCCTGTCTTCCAGATAGCTGCATTCGTAATGCGCCGTGGCATAGAACTGCAGCGTTTGCAGCGGAAGGTCTTTCAGGTCAGTCATGGGGGGCGCTAGGCAATATGTGTTGCCAGTATAGGGGGCTGAATTCCCATTGCAGACGTGGTTGCGCCGTGGCATGGGCCAGGTGCGAGAGGAAAGCAGCTCGGCTGATCGGCGCCGCCCCCAGGCTTGCCATGTGGCCGGTTTGCTGCTGGCAATCCACCAAAACCACCCCCTGCGCCCGGCACAGCGCCACGAGGGCGGCGAGCGCCACTTTAGAGCCGTCGGTGTGGTCCGTAAACATCGATTCACCAAAAACCGCCCGCCCCAAGGCAACGCAGTACAAGCCGGCAGCCAGTTTGCCGCCCACCCAGACCTCCACGCTGTGCGCCAATCCGCGGCGGTGCAGCTCCCCGTAGGCCTGCGCCATCGCAGGCACGATCCAGGTACCAGGTTGGCCTTTGCGGGGAATGCGCGCGCAGCGCCCAATCACCGCGTCAAATGCGGTGTCGATCCGGATGGCGCAGTCCGGATTTATCGAAAAATGTTGCAAATGTTTGCGCAGCGACCGGTGCAGGCGGAAATCTGCCACCTGCAGCACCATGCGCGGCGAGGGGCTCCACCACAAAATGGGTTGGTCGTCGTTGAACCACGGAAAAATGCCTTGCGTATACGCGCGCTGCAGACTGTCCACGTCCAGAGCGCCGCCCGCGGCCACCAGACCGGGTGCGGGATCGCCATCACCCCAGACCGTGTCGGGAAATGCATCTCCGGGATTGAGCCAGGGCAAATGGGGTTCACGCATAGGGGACTGGTAAGGGTGGCTCCGCTTGCCAAGGCATCGGCTCTGGCAGCTTACATGGTATCGCCACAGTCCCCGCGCAGACACCGCAAGAGGCGGCGGTTAGAATCCACACGTCGGGGCGTAGCGCAGCCTGGTAGCGCATCTGGTTTGGGACCAGAGGGTCGTGAGTTCGAATCCCACCGCCCCGACCATTTTTCTACAATGCCAAAGCTTTGCCTTTGGCATTTTTGTTTGTGCAGCCACTCTTAGCTGCCCGTAGCTCAGTTGGATAGAGCAACAGCCTTCTAAGCTGTAGGTCACAGGTTCGATTCCTGTCGGGCAGGCCACTTTGTCATTGGGGCACGTCGGTTTGCACGCCCTCAACCACCCGATCAAGACCTAACCAACGCAGGGCGTTGCCGGACAGCGCTTCTGCAGTGCCCGTGCTCAGCAGCCGCGTTGTACCTGCTGCTCCGTCAGCGAACAGCAGATCAGTCTGGGAAAGCACCCGCCGGGTTTGCAGGCTGACGGGGGCACCGGCGTCCAGCAAGTCCGCGCCCGGGCCAACCAGGCTTTGCAACATGTCGCCGATCAGAGGGTAGTGGGTGCAGCCCAAAACCAGTTGATCCATCTGTCCAGGCTGCTGCCCGAAATCCCCCATGGCGCGCACATAGGTCTCACAAAGCGCTTGCGTAATCCGGTCGTCGCCGTTCTCGATTGCCGCAGCCAGACCATCGCAGGCTTGCACAACAAACTGCGCTTGGCCTTGCAGGCTGTCTAGCAGCGATTTGAATTTCGCGCTTTGGAGCGTGCTGCGGGTGGCCATCACGCCCACCCGCTTGGTCTGGCTGGCCGCCGCTGCCGGCTTGAGCGCCGGTTCAATGCCCACAATGGGCAGGACCGGCCAGCGTGCCCGCAGCATCTGGATGGCAGCGGCTGTGGCCGTGTTACAGGCCACCACCAGGGCCTTGACCCCGTGTTGGGCGACCAGGTAATCCGCGACGCGCAAGGCACGGGCGCTCACGTAGTGGTCCGTGCGCTCGCCATAGGGCGCGTGGGCCGCGTCGGACAGGTAGACAAAGTCTTCCTGCGGCAGCTGCTCGCGCAGCGCACGAAGCACGCTCAAGCCACCCACGCCGCTGTCAAAAACCCCGATGGGGGCAGCTGCTTGCGGAGCATTGCGCAAGGCTTCTGCCCTCAGGCGGTGGTCAGGGGGATGGACTTGAATTCGCCGCTGGCAATGCGCTCTTTCCAGATCGCCGGGCCTGTGATGTGGGCGCTGGTGCCACCCGCATCGACCGCGACGGTGACCGGCATATCCACGACGTCAAATTCGTAAATGGCCTCCATCCCCAAGTCCGCGAAGCCCACCACGCGGGCGTGCTTAATGGCTTTGCTGACCAAATAGGCTGCACCGCCCACAGCCATCAAATACGCACTATGGTGTTTCTTGATGGCCTCGATGGCGACAG
>Ga0214921_10005471_pt1 | contig 17939 bp, 14 predicted proteins | sample LL1505_MetaG_FD_177992 | JGI IMG/M metagenome (GOLD analysis project Ga0214921, IMG submission 177992) | Freshwater microbial communities from Lake Lanier, Atlanta, Georgia, United States - LL-1505 | ecosystem: Environmental > Aquatic > Freshwater > Lake | place: USA: Georgia | collected...
CCAGCATATCCGCTTCCCCGTGCAGAAGTCGCTGCAGCACCGGCATCCTCGTCATAAAGAGACTTGAAATTTCGCATAATTGGATCATATCCTTTTTCAGCAGTATATCCGACTTCTCCCAAGAAGCTGTAATTGTCCGACCATGACCCACCGCTCATTTCAGTTTCGTGGTACGCTTCGGGTCCTTTTTCGCCGACAAGTTCAGATCCGGCTAAAACGGGCGGCGCCATGGAACTATTGGCTTCTGTGTTGGCGCTAATTGCAGCGGGTAATTTTGAGGGCATTGGACCCGTTGCGATGGAGCGAGAGGGGGGAATGGTCGTTCCTGCGCCTCCAACGGCCATTCGGGAGGTTGCCTCTGCACGCGGGGACATATCGGGATTGTAAACGGGTGCCGCGAGCGGTGTGCGGCGATCGTCGAAAGCAGAGGAGGGAGAAGAAGAGAAAGAGCCACTGGCGCCTGGAGCACCGCCGCCAATGCGGCGTTCTGCCAACCAATTGTTGACGGGACCGGGACCAATGCGCGGCTCATGTTCGCCAAACACAAGGAGCGCGGGAACCGATTTGAGCCACGGCGGCAGAGGAGGACGCGACGGCGACGGATCTACACAAATCGCACTGACTTCGCGCACAAAGGGTGTGCGGATCAGTTCCTCCATAAACGCCTGGCAAAACCGGCACCGCGTGCTAAAATAAAGTTTGTGCTTGACACCCCCACTCATTTGAATATGAATCCTATTTCGCGCGTTTTTGTATTCCGCGGCCATAGACAACAGACCAACAGCAGACCCACCGCAGACCAGGTCTAAAAACTGAACCTAGCAACCTGTTAGAAACACAGGCAGCCACAATGTTCACTGATTATTCCGAATCCGATTCCGATCCCGTTCTTCTGCAGTCAACCAAGAATAGGCTGCGTGGTACGTTTCGTCTGAGCAATACGGGTGTAACGATTGCCAACACAATCCGTCGCGCGATTCTGACACAGACCCCTTCTGTAGGATTTCGCACGGAGCCCTATGAAAAGTCTGAAGTTCAAATCAGCATTAACACGACGCCTCTTGTGAATGAAATGGTTGCACATCGCATTGGTATGATTCCTATTCATGCCGATCCCAAGACATTTGATCCCGAACTCTTCACGTTTGAACTGGATGTTGAGAACAGCAGCAAGCAAATTCGGGATGTGCGCGCCAAGGATTTTCGGGTAACGATGCGCGACCCTAAAAATCCCCTGGAGAAGCCGATCGAGGTGGATCCGCTGACGTTCTTTCCTCCCGATCCGATTACGGGGGACACGATTCTCATCACGCGTCTGCGCCCCCAGTGGAATCCCACGGCACCCAATGAGCGAATTCAACTCAAAGCGCGTGCGAGTGTGAGCAACGGCACGGAAAACATTCGTTGGTCTCCTGTATCCCAGGCTAGTTATGAGTATACGCGCGACACCGATCCGGAACATGTGAAGCGTGTGTTTTCCAAGTGGCTGGAGACGCACAAGAAGATCGCCGATCTGGAGGGTGTAGAAGGCACGAAGCGTGAAGAATTGGAAGCGGAATTCAATACGATGGAAATCCAGCGTTGCTATCTGACGGATACGTTCGGCAATCCGAATGACTTTACATTCCACGTGGAATCTGTGGGAGTTCAGAATGTACCGCAAATCGTGCGCACGGCACTCATTACCTGCGATCTGCTTGTGAGCAAGTATCAGGACATAGACGGCAAGATTCCTGACAATGTTGTTGTTCAGGAGGGCGACAGCCGCTTTCCCAGCATTGATTTCATCTTTACGAATGAATCTCACACGCTAGGCAATCTGTTGGTGGACTGGCTGGTAGATAATGCGATCGGCACGGATACTGCGATCACGTATGCAGGTTACAAGGTTCCTCACCCGCTGCGCCCTGAGATGTTTGTGCGCGTAGGCGTCAAGGAAGAACTGGACGTGGATCTGCGCAAGTCGACGGCACGCACCAAGATTGCAGAGGCTTGCCGCGCGCTGCGTGATCAGTTCAGGGAACTGCGGGCTTCGTGGGAGGCGCTTACTGGAAGCGGTGTTGCTGCTGCTGCTGCAGCTGCAGCAGGTGGTGCCGGAACTGAATAAAACAAAAAAACAAATCCTGCCATTAGAGAATGGCAAATATGTTCAATGTTGCGCTGGTCGCGTTTTTCATAACACTCGCGATTGCAGTGTTTTTTTACTTCCGGCCTCATTTCATCCGTGAAGGATTCACGACTATTGCGATCGACGATGTGACTGCCCCGAAGTGTTTCCTGCGCGACGCCGAGGCACAGCAACTTGTGACGGAATTTGCACCGATTAAGAAATTGCCGCCGGCTTCGGAGCCGGCCATGGCGCTTGCTGAGTTCACGCTGATCTTACAGAAACTGCTGTGCATTGATGCAGATCTTGCTGGATCGGGTATGGGGCCTTACTCCACGTTTCAACTGGCGTATGCGACGGCGCACGACATTGAACCCGCGGCAAGTTTTGTGGGACGTTGTATACGCAATGCAGTCCGCAGCCGCGATATTGAAATGGCCATGAGCAAGTTTGAGGATCGCGGAATGGAGTTGCTGCCGCAAATGTGCAGCGGTGATGTAGCCAAATGCGACGCGGCGAAGACCAAGTTCCACAATATCGTCGTGCGCGCTACTCGCAACATCAGCGAATATTGTTTGAAGGAAAAGGCATCGCTGGATCGCCCCGCTGGCGCACGAGACCCGGCGTTTTACAACCCTGGCGGCTTGGCGGATTCCAGCCGTGAATACACGATCAGCGGTGGCGGTGTTCAGTACATCTAATTACATGTTGCACATAGCAGTAGCGCCTTTTTCAAACAAATCATTTCTTATGACCTGTTTGAAATACAAAATATCCTTTAGAAGGGTCTAAGCGCACGTAGTGCTACCGGGAACAAAGAGCGAAATCAAGATCGCCAGTCCCAGAAGTTGCCACACGGATTTCACGGGCTTCACGCACGTGAAGAGTTCCACGGCAACGCGATTCCACAGATACTTGCCAACAAACAGCAGAACTGCAAAAAGAATCAGCATTGTGATGAAAGACACGAGCGCTATGCGTGCAGGAGCTGGGGAAACACCATTCGGGCTTTCAAACGTCTCGGTGCGCATAAAAGGTGTATTCTCAAGGGTCATGTTTACCGCGTTCGCAACAAAACCACCGATCATGTTTCTAAACATAGAAAACATTTTCAATGGAAGCACACGATTTTGATGCAGCGTCGGCTGCTTGGTGGGCAAACAAAAAGAAACTTAAGGGTGGAATGTGTGCCTACAAATGTATTTACATTCATTCCGATGGGAAACAATGTAAAAACACGATTGAAGCACAGCGTTATGTGAATCCATATGCGTCCTCGCTAATTGAAAGATCGCGCGGAAAAGATCCATTTCACTATTGCTTTCAACATAGGATCACAGGACCACGTCAGAATTCCTATGCGTTGGTGCTTGATGATATCTAAAATGTAATTCATGAACGTGTTGAGCCGGCATCATCACCTCCTTTTGCCGTTGCCAGCCGTAGATCGTGGCGAATCGTGGTCGCACGATGGGTGTCCAAATACGATACAAGTGCCTTTGCGCGATCTTCGTCGCCACCAAAGAACTCCTTACAATGTTTGAGCAGATAGGCTTCTGTTAGAGGTTCAGCAGATTCGCGGACTTTGTGCATCAATGTTCCTTTGCTGACATTGAGCGCTGCAACCTTGTTTGTTTCCATAATCCGCAAAATAACGTCTTTCAGTGCCTTGGACTGCGCACGACGCTGCTTGACATCTGCATTCAAACCTGTAATTTCATCTTGGATCGTCATCCAACGTTTCAGCAGCGTCGGTAGTTCTTTAATAGACGTATCATCTCCTGCGCCACTTGCTGGAATAAGACTTAGTTTGGAAGAACTTGCCGGATTAATCGTCGTAATGAAACTCATCTTATTTTAAATTATGAAAACAATCCTTAGACCACTCATTTTTGTGCAGATATTGACGAAAATCAATGCACCCCAGGATAACCAGTAATTACCCTTCATTTCTAGTGCAAAAATTGATGAGTCATAATGCTGAAAAAATATAGAACCACCATGCCACACGAAACACTAATAGCCGATCGTTGGATTTACCAACTTCTTCTTATTCGAAATGAAATGCTTCTCCAGCGTCTGAAGAAGCATTATAGCAGTATAAGTCCTGAAAAATACGAGGAACTACAAATGAAACTTGTTAACATTCAGTGGGTTCTTGAAACAACTCAGGCAAAATGAATCCGATGCCGTTCTTTAACATGTGTACGGCATATATAACATTGAGATCGCTGTCGTGCGGTACAATTATTACAGAACGTATGGCCGCAAGGTAGCAATACGCCACATATTTTTTCGGTTATGCAAATGGAACAAAATGGCGGGCCTTCCGTATCGTGTCGTAAAATAATCTGTGGTAGCAACACGTTTCTTAATGCATTTACTTTCGTATAAAGTGCCATAAATACTACATAATCATCTTCAATCTTCTTTTCGCGATACAAGGCACGCACATAGGCTAAGATCGATGTTTGAAGGTCGGCACACGATGTTCCTTCCGTGGAAATCAGTCCAAGATTCTCTAAATTCGTTTCCATCGCCGCGATCTGTTCCATCTTCAAATGAAGTCGTTCATCCACTTCAAAAAGGTCTTTTAAGAGCCCCAGATAATGGGTCATCAGTTGATTTAGTTGCGCCTGCATAGTTTTCAAACAGATTCCTTTTTCTGTATCAAGTTCTTGAAGCGCCTGTGCTGAATCAAACGATACAATATTTTCATGGAACCATGAAGCGCCAGCAGGAATGCGCACGATTTCGGATAAAAACGTTTTGGTATTCATGGTGTCATTTTCTTTGAAAAACGTAAACATCCGCTCGCGCTGATTTGCTACAACATCGCGAAATCGGCGTCGCCACAGACGCAGAAAGTCGCGTTCATCGGGCAATGCAGCAGTAGCAGCAGCAGCGCTTTGCATATGATGTGTTAAAAGAATAGAAAGGGGAGTTTCTTCTTCCATTTCTATTTCGTCTTCAAAAAGATGGTTTAGACTGCTACACAACAAGCCCGCTAATATAGGAAAAATAGTCATCATCAAATCCATAATGGCAACCATTCGGTTCTGTTGCATCTGGAACGCGACGCGATGTCGCATTGCCACCCCATAGGAAACTCACGATTATACCTTCAGGTGGAATTTCAGCCGTTTGTTCAATACGTCCTGCCAGAAACCCTTCACCTTCTGCGACGCTGACAGGACCAGGGAATTTGCGCGCCGTCCAAAAGTCCCGTGTGAAAGCCAGCGATGCTTCGGAAACGCGTTCCTCTGGTGCTAAGTCAAGCGGTGGCACATTCACTGCAGAAATGTAGTTTTTCGCGTCATACATGGGAAGCGTGGAGCAATAAATACAACCTTTGCCTTCGGCCATGCCAAGAAGCCATGCAACACGCGCCGCGATGGATCCAGCAGGATAATGATCATCATCATCCATCATGACAAAGACTGAACATTCGGCCGGTGCTGCTTCACATGCCCGATTGCGTTTCGCACCGATTGGGAGAGGACGAGGTAAAGAGACGTAGCGAACGCGGATACGCGGATGTGCGCTCTGAAATTTCATAATATCCTCGTCGACACGTCCTGCAGCATCTGAATCGTCTGCTACAACCCATGTCAACTTATCGGGCGGGTAATCGCTCAGCAAAATGTTGCGCGCCATGTTGGCAAACCAACGGCGACGATTGCGCGTCAGCGTAATCACAGCAACATGCGGCAGTGCTTCTGCTGCTACAGAGCGCGGTGGGACGCGAACGGCAGGCAGACTTCGAAATTTGTGGACAACGGCGGCAATGAGCGTCCGCCAGCCTTGACGAAAATCCTTGATACGTGCCGTCGCAGTGCGACGCAGGGCGCCCCGCAGTCTCGCTTCATCATCTGCCTTCAGTGACAACAGACCTTCTACAGCTGCGCAAATCGCGTCGGTGCTCCATTCAGATTGCAGGAGGTCACGGAATTCAGTAGCATTGGTACCGCTACCACAAATCTTACCGACATCTCCCAGTATGCCACCCCAAATTTCTTTGTACACTGGAATATCTGTCCATAGCGGCAGAGCACCCACTGCCGCAGCCTCTGCAAACGTGTATCCAAATCCCTCTGCTGCCGAGGCGACTATGTGATAGGCTGTATTGCTTTGCGCCGTGATGCGTTCTGAATCAGAGGCAAACACGGATTGAAACACTATGCCACGTTCGCCATCACCAGTAACAGCAGCAGAAGACACAGCTGTTTGAAGCGCAGAAAGAACCTTTTCACTTCCAACAACGCGCAGCGTTGGATACGATGGCTTCCAAGCATTACAAATCGCCTTTGCAGCGGCAAGTTTGTTGGCAGATGCACCGATCAAATACAAGAATTCGCGGCGCAATGATGCAGCAGAAGTAGCAGAAGCAGTAGAAATTTCAGCACCTGCACGCCAAGAAAGTACACGACACCTTTTTTCATCGACATCAGGAAACAGCGCGCGGGCGTGTTCGGATTTAAACACAAACATATGAGCACCGCCTTGTTCTACAGGAGCGCAAACCCAATTCCAAGCAGTTTTAGGCCACCATTCAGGATTTACGACAACGATGTTGTACCGAGCCCACGGAAACGCAGCACGACAGGGCACTTCCAAATGAATTTGTATATCAACCGCACGAGGTTTACGTGGCGATCCTACAAACCCTACAGGATCAATGTGATCAACACTGCTAATGGAAGCGTGCCCGCCGGCATGCATTTCACGCAGCACCTGTTCGACAATTTTGGAATCTTGACCCAATCCCCACGCAGGACCATCACCACCCCGCGCCGATCGCGAGAGGACAACCACTTTTAAGCCGCTGCTACCGCCACTCATGTTTAGATCGCTAAAGATTTATTGAGTTTAGACCAGCCCCGGCTAGTGCGGCCATTGATGACGACACGTTTTCCTTTCGCAAAAATAGGGAATGGCAAGTCCATACACAGCAAATCAAATAACGTTGTCCAGCGGACATGTGATGTTCGCGGATCCGTCCCAAGCATGGGCGCCAACTGATTTTCCAAATTTACCATCCTCTTCGCTTGTCCTCACCGCACAAGGGCGGGCGCAAGATGGAAACTTGAGCACGCTGACGCTCACAAACGCAATAGTCTACGAGCCTTTTGAGCCGACCAGCATTCGTCCTCAACTCCAAAAACAGATTCAAATATCGCAAGGAGGCCTAGTGACATTTCAGGATACGAAGGTTGGATTCGCGAGTACAAGTGTCGCAGCGTTCTCCTACGGAACGTCATCCTTCACGCAATCGAATCTAGCCGGTGCAGGAATCCAAGATATCCAACAGCCGTATCCAGATACGATCACGAATGCGCTCGCGAAGTTGGACGGCTGGATCACGGCTGCCTTTTTGCTTCAGCCGCCTGCAGTGACGCCACTAGCACCCGATACAAATTCTCTTTATGGTGGTATGCGATGGTCGAATTTCAATACCTATGCTTTGCTGGACAAAGCCGTTCCGTACGTGAATAGTTTGCTGATTATTATTGGAGATCCTACCTCTTCCGACTATTTGTCCTTGGAAGTAACGGATCCGCAATATTTTCCGTTTCGCACATTCACAAGCGGATTGAGTCCTCTTTTCGCCCCGATCGTGAAATTACAAATTTTTAGTGATTTTTTTCCTGAAGATGGGAACGTGAACTATACAAAAGCCGCTTTGCCGGCGAATTGTATTTACGTACTTGACGAAAGTGGAAATATAACGCTTCCAGATATTGGAAAAGTTGTAAGCATTTCAAACACAAATGGCACAAGCACATATACAACGTTGAGTCTTTATTTGCCAAATCTTCAGAGCACGTACCCCGTCGGCACAGAAGTTCCTGTGCGCATATTGTTTTTGAACGCGACGGCAGGAAATGCGAATGTGTGTTTGACGTCAACGCTTCAAGTTGCGACGGGTGCGCCAAGTGCATTAAATTCGCTCACAGGTAGCGCCATAACTCCCTATACTGCGTCTTTTCAACTGATTCGCCCCCAATACTCGGATGCTCTTCATTCCAATACGAATCCGTATTTTAGCAGTTACACACTGAATTATACATGGAATAAGCTTGCCGTTGCACACAACAATGACATTGGATTCCGATATGGTGTCTCAAATCCAATGGATTTCCCAAGCACCCTTTCAACGTATGCTAACACTATCTATGCAAAGTCCTATATTTACACGGGATCCAATCAGACGATTGCGCCGTTCAGCGGCCTTTCTAGCGCGCCCCTTACACCCGGTGTTGTATGGAGCACGTCCGCGTATGCGACAAATAGTGTTTTTCAGGCAGGATCCAATACAGGCGGCACACTTGTTAGCACTCTGTTTCCCTACAATTCTACACCGAGCATAAGCAGCGTGAATCTTGTCAATACGCTGTCAACCTATACGCGTTATTCAAATATTGCGCCGCTCTACACACCCACACATTTAGGAGCCGGTGTTTGGAATATAGGAACCCAAATGTCCAATGACGTCGTGTTTCTCAGCACACCCACACAAGTAACGTTTCAACTTGAGTCGGATGTGAAACTGAACGATGCTTCGTTTCCAGGCGATCGGAGCACGATGACGGCACGCCTTCATTACAGGAACGTGTTAGGAATGCAGAACCTTGCTGGAATTCTTGTTTTGAGTACGAATCAGGAAGTGTTTCCTACGAATACGCTTCTAAGCAACTTAAGTTCCTACACGACAACGGGTGCGTTTATACAAGACGTTTATTCGGACGATGCTTCTGAGAATTTTTTTAATAAAGTAATGTTGAGCGGAAGCATCAACTTGAGCACATTCAGCACAACGCTTCAAGAACTTCAAATATCATTAGAAAATCGTAGTATTCCTAGTTTCAATGGAACGATAACAACAAATACATTATCAACACCTGTGTATGCATTTTTGTCGCAGCCTCAGTATCCTCTTTCTATTCAAAATTTGTCAACAACACTTGTACAGGGACAGACGTACATTTCTGGTATTCTTACGCCGTCTCCTAACACGTTGTTTTACAGCGATCTTCGCACACAGAATTTCATGTATCGCTATTCTATGTCCAGTTTCGTGACAGCATATATTCAATCCAATAACATAAAAGTAAGCCCTATATTTGCCTATAGCACATTGGGTATTTTTGACGGCACAACGCCTGTAACAACCTTGCCGTTTTCACCCTTTACAACATTGACACTCAGCAGTTTCACAACGCAAATTCTGTCAAATGTCTACCAAGACCCGTTTGATCCCATGTTGTTTGAACTTGTAGCAGCGCCAACGGCTGCAAATCCATCGCAGATTACGTTTGCGAGTACGACGCTTTCTAGCCTTTTTGTGGATACCGCGAGTTATCCGTGTTTCCTGAGTTCGTTCAGCACAACAACAAACATATTTGGACGCCGTGTACTGAATTTATTGCCGCGTATTGAAGCCCCTGGAACACAATTCAATATGAACGATGGTGTTTCCAATATAACTGGAGCGATTGGTCCAGGACTGAATGTTGCTGTAAGCAGTTTTTATACGGTTGAATCCAACGTGATTTTGGTGAGTTCCTTTGTTGATTATAACCATATGAGCAGCCTTAGCACGACAGCCTATACTGATTTTTATTCAAGGGAACTTCTTTACACAAACAACAAATTTATTCATAGTGCTGGCTATAATTTTGCCCAATTTAGTGCGTCGACGATTGGCGCCCCCATAAATTACATTTATCCTGATTTCGCATTTGACATGTATTACGACCAAAATTTTGGGTACCGCTATGCAACATTTGCATTTGAATGGTCTACTTTTGCAGCACCAACACCTTATCGGTATGCTTACATTAAATTCAACAATCCAAGTCTTGTTAGCAGCATCGTATCCCTTCGCAATTTTTCCACAAACAATTGTTTTCCAAATTTTGCAGTCAATAACATACTTGTTTCTTCTATGAAAGTTCGTCTTCATGCAAAATTCCTTGGAAATTATTATACGGGAATTCAAAACAAATTAGAGACGGCTTGGGTCAATGGGTTTAAAGAAATCGACCCGTACAATTTTGACGATTCGGAATACGATGTTGGAGCGGCCATGTCTGCGAATGTTACATCAAATGCAGTAGAATACAAAGTTGTTTTTAACCGGCGTTATTACACACATTTGATGTCCTTGGTGCGAGTCGGAATCGCCCAGGATGCATCTATTTATTCGGGTCAACCGATATCATTTCAAAATATACAAGTTCGTTTAAGTGATGTATAAATTTTAAGAGGTCGTTGTAGAGGATGCTGCGGACAGCAAACGAATCAACACAATGGCGTGAACCCGGGTTCTCGCTTGATGGCGCAACAAGTTATGTATTCAAAAAAGGGTTGTTGCGTGCAAATACGTCATTTGAACAGCCGTATTTTGAAGAACCAACCTTTAAACCTACTATTTTTCGTGAATATGTCGCGACTGACAAAATTCCTGAATCGCCTCCCGAGGATTTTGTCGAGTTAACAACGGAGCAAATTGTGGAGCAATTCAGTGTGACAGCAGAAGAACTTTCCGCTCATTACACGTACATGGATGGTGTTCAAAGTTTCAAAATCTTACAATCGGAAAGTTTTCCGTATTTGTACAAAATTCACTGCTGTCGTATGCGACCTGTTGCGAGTGCGGCTGGTAATTCATTTAATGCTGTAACAGATCGTACAAAAATTAATTTGCTGGCATCTTCCATTCCATTTTCGTTCGGAAGCGGCGAGTATCGTGGAAAGTTTTTCCGTACAACGGAATCACGGGAATTATCTATGGGTGGACACGATAACGTGCTTCTTCAGCAAGTTGCTTTTATTTTTGATCCAGAAACTGGTTTTTTCACGCTTTATGCCGCTGATGTAAGTGACCATACACCAAATCCTATTAGTGTTTTAACACCGCCTTCTATCAGTTGTTATCTGTATCGTGGTAATTTCGGGCGATTCGGTTGGTCCGTCTACAAGGATTCCATTGTGCTGGACGAGACGCGTTTTCTTGTTGGAACTATGGAACCATCCGATATGTCTTTGGTGATGGATGTAAGAGGCAGCGCATATATTGACGACTTGCTTGTCAATAGCGTATCCACCAAATCGGATATCCGTCTGAAAGACAACATTCGGCTTGCGCCACTCAATATGAATCTATTGAATTTGGCACCGCGTTATTATAATTACAAAACACATCCAGGCGAAAAGGAATATGGACTTATAGCACAGGAGGTGGAGGAAATTTGTCCAGAAGTTGTGAAAACAAATCACGACGGATACAAATCAGTTCAATACGATCGTATTGGTGTGGGTCTTCTTCAAATAGTAAAGAACCAAGAAGAACGTGTTTTGAAACTCGAAAAGGAAAATGTCGAGTTGCGCGAAATGGTTTTATCTCTAATTAAAAAACTTTCTGAATCATAGGGATAAATGCTAAAAGGAGATACTTCTCCATGGCGTACATTTGGCGATCATGCGATTTACGATCCACTGGCTGCCATTGAAGACCCTTCCAGCAAAGTCTTTCAATCGACATTGCTAGAAGAAAAAACACTCTGGAATACATGTCTTTCCAAACAGGTAGGAGTAGCAGCAGTTGCTTCCTGGAAAAAGTTGTTTCAGACCTCGATGAAAGCAGCGCTGCCGCCATATTCAGATTTTGCACAAACAACGTTGCTTTGGGGCGTGCGCATCGTCAAGATTCAACATACGTTTGGCCATCGTCTGAATGTATGGGTTGACGATATATTGTACGACGGCCTGTCTTTCTTTTCATATGATCCCGAGTCATCATGCTTCCTGACAATTCAAGATGTTGGAAGCGGATCGGAATCTCTTGAACTTGCCGTATATACGATTGATGACGACAGCAAAGCGCGCCTTTGTTTCAAAAAACATCCCGTGGGTCCGTCGGCTTTTTTTCATGGTGCCAAAGTCTACTACCAAAATGTGGAAAATGCGCTGCGTTATCCGGCGGTTTTATGTGTTGACAAAGACGATGGACGAAATGAACATTGCATCTACGAAAACAAGGACAAGCGATTTCAAGTCGAACTTTTGAAACCCGCGAAACAGCCTGATGTGTTTGTAAAGATTGCGAACGCACTTTCACAGCGCATTGGCGTTGTTTCTTGTTCATGTATTGGCGGCGGCAGTAGCAGTAGCAGCAGCAGTAGCAAAGGTGTTGAATGGCTGACGCCTGTACCACCCCCACATGGCACAGGGAATACATGGATACCTTTGCGTGAAGATTTATTGTTTTCCAATTCGTATCTTGTATACAAGGATAGAAAGTATACATACCCTGGCAAAACGTTTATCAAAGAATGTGTTCTAGGATCGATGAACAACGCGCTGCTTGTAACTATCAAAAAAGGTGTCTGTCGCCTGTACTCATTTGACATGACAACCGCGTCCTTCCATGTGCTGTACGATGGGAAAAAGCCGCAAGTGATTCATTTGTATGAAAGCACTATCCCATCGGTAAGCATATCCAAACCCTATACGTCAACATGCCTGTATGAAGTCGAAGAATCGTCCCTGGTATTTTTGCGCCGCTTCCCTGAACCTTTAAAACTTTCGCACACAGGATCTGGATTCGCGACGTCAAAAGATGGGACACGTGTTCCCTATACGATTGTGAGCCATGTCAAGTATCCGCGCAAATTGATCGTGGAAGCATATGGTGCATATGGAATCTGTGCCAATCCAAGTTATCCCATTCATTGGCTGCCGTATTTGGCAAAAGGGTATGCATATGCACTGGCAATGCCGCGGGGTGGACGCGATGACGGCGATGCTTGGTACGACGGGGGTAGAACTGCATTGAAAAAACACCATACGTTTGAGGATACCGCGGCAGTGATTTCTGCAGTACAAAAGCGGCTTGCCATATGCGCAAAAAAAACTTTTTTTTATGGGCGCTCTGCAGGTGGATGGCTTGCCGCGGCCATTGGGCTTCAATACCCCGAAAAAATAGGCGCCATATATGCAGAAGTTCCGTATTTAGATGTCTTGCGCACCACTTCTAATCCGGCGCTACCCTTGACGCAACTTGAATACGACGAATTTGGAGATCCGATCAAACGTCCTGAAGAATTCAAGGCGCTTCAACGCATCAGCCCAATCGATAGTTTAACCTTGGCACCACAAAAGGCGCCGTTCTTTCTGCTTCGCACAGGACTTCACGATGTCCAAGTCCTGCCGTATGAAGTACTGAAATTCGCGAAAAAAGCACGAGGACTTGGATGGAATGTCGTAGTCGGCGTGGATGAAGACGGCGGACATTTTGCTGCTGAAGATGCTATGGCTCAGCAACAAGCGGAAGATGCAGCGCTTCTCGATGCCTGTTTGACATCCAGCATTTCCTCGAAACATCAAACGCGCAAACTGCGTTCCCACAAACCCAGATCCAAGACATTGCGACGCAAAAGTTCTTGGAAAATCTGAACAAGGCATTCCGTATCTCCTTCAGAGCTGTGAAATGAGAAGGTGGCATCACCGCCATATAGGAACTTCCAGAGTTCTTCCAGTTTGGGCATTTTGTAAGGATCGCTTGGATTTGGACGCAGTTGACGAGATGGTAGTTTACAAAGGGCCTTCGTGTTGTTACATGTACAATATTCAAACCGAGGCCACCAATTCATCACCATTTTGGGATTTTGACGTAGCATTTCGGCCAGGAGCACGGATTTGTCAAACTTAAGATTGTGTGCAACTATGAGTTGACATGCAGACGCTGCATGCATGAATTCGTCAAGAACGACTCGAATATCGTGCCCCTCTGTTTCTAGGAAATCGCGGCGAAGGCCATGGATTTTTTCTGCTTCTGCGTTCCATACAAGGGTTGGAGGTGGATTCAGAAAATAATTGCGCTTTTCCACCAACGTTTGGCTGCTATCGGCAACGTTCATATCCCAGATTTGCCACGCGATGCTGAGAATATTGGGCCAGTTGTCTAGGGCATGAATTGGCGCACCAAACTGCTTGGGCAGACCATTGGTTTCCGTATCAAACAACAAAACACGCATAATGTTGAGAAGGGTCTTTCTTAGAAAGATCTTTCTCAATTTTAAGCCACCGCACCGCAATGCACCGCGCCGCACTGCCTCTCTAAGACTTTAGTGCAGGAAGAATACGCTCCAACGGCGTTACATTCTTCGAAATCCAACGATCGTAATCGAAATCGTCTTCACGCGGCCAACCTGTGACTGCATACTCCTCCACATAATAGGTGTGGCTGCCATTGACAACCAGATTGTACAACTGCGTATCCTCGGGCATGACGATCGTCTCCAGCGTTCGAACCGCCCTTGATCCACCCTTGTATTTCAGCACCACACCTTCCTTCAAGGGCAAAATGCGATCTGCGCGCAGACCCCGCAGGAGACGGGCGACAATAGTACCAGTGCCATCAATAACATTGTGAATACGACCATACGTTTTCTCAACGACTGTCGAAATATCAACAGCATAGAATTTCTTGTCTGCGCTAACGTGCGGGTGATGGCTGGTGGTTGTATGTTCGCCGTTGATTCGTGTCAGCGTGTGTTTTCCTAGCAAAGGACGATGAAGCGCAGTGACTGTATTGATTTCACCAAATGCACCACAGACCTTGTCGCCAACGCAAACATCTTCGATCTTTTTCCGCGTCACATGGTCACCCATGACAACCAAAGAACCGGCAAGGAAACAAGGCGCTGTCACCCCCGAAATATCTGGGCATCCCGTTTTATGAACAACTAATACAATATCATTATAATCATTTGTGTACAAATCGGCGCTATTGGGTCCGGTAATGTTATAGACGGATGATGAACCGATTTGATAGAGTTCAAAACTCGTAGCTGATGGAATAGGATCCCAAGAAACATGCCAGCCATAAGACCATGCCAAGTAAGGCGCTTCAGGTGTAAAATACGTCCAGCCAAGATTCTGAATATCGCTGTTGGAAAGACAAGAGGGCGCAGGAGCAGGTGCAGGCTCACACGGCGGATCGCAACCAGGTCCGTTTGTCACACTGGGTGGATTAAACACATTTGTAGTTGTCAACGGATATCCGCCGCTCAGACGAATCGTGTAAACACTCGAGTCTACATTTGCTGTTTTCCCGCCTTCACGAGTATTTGGATTGGCCACGTGATATGTGGCAAGTGTCTGCGCGCGAACATAGCGTGTTCGGGCTCCAGCGCTTTTGTCGGCGTTTCCGGACATTTTCTCTATTGGTACGAATTTCTTTTGTTTCAAAATTGAAACGTAATTTTGTAAGAAACGAATTATCAAGTACTACCATGATGTTTACTATCCGTAAAGGACTGCTGCGGTTCACGGAACGAGGGGTTTCAATGTATAGTCCTGAAAAGTATACACGCCACATGGCAATCCCGCTTTCAAAAATTGTGCAAGTTGAACAAACAAATCGTATTGTGAATATTCGTGTAATTGGATCATCTGAATGGATCTTTGATTACGATTCGCAGGAAAAAGCAGCATTCGCATATGACGAACTACTTGACGAATTGTCTGTTTCAAAACAGACGTCGCTTGAAAAACAATGGCAAGAAGCCCCAGCACCTGATGCATGGGCTCTTGAACAACTCAAATAGTACCAGCAATTGCCTCGTCGTCACACGTTCCTTCCCATTTTTTGTAGCCAATGCCACTGCCTCCAACAACACCACGCCGTCCTTTATTACTGCTGCTACCACCACTTCGTGTAGGCAGCCCTAGCGCCGCTGCGACAGGACGGAACGAGCGCCGATGTTCCGATGTGACACCATGCTCCTCAATTCCCTTCATATGATCTGCGGTTCCATATCCCATATTGCGCGAAAGGCCGTATTTCGTATCCCATTCTGGATGCGTTGTGACGACGCTTTCTACCCAACGATCGCGCGACACTTTGGCAAGAATCCCTGCTGCTGCGATCGGCAGGTATTGTGCATCGCCGTCCACAATCGCATACCCTTCCGTGTCACCATACGGCCGCCAATGGTCTCCATCTGCCAGTACACGCTGGACAGGAACCTGTAGGGAATCCAGTGCCCGATGCATTGCTGATAGATCGGCTTGAAGAATATTGAATGTGTCAATTTCAGGAACTTCGGCATAAGCAACCGAATAGGCTAGCGCGCATTCCCGAGTGTAATCGTACAAGATATCCCGACGACGCTTTGTAAGAAGTTTTGAGTCTTTGATCGTTTTCAGCATGGCGCCCTGGTCAAACATATCATCCATGTCGTTTGTAAAGACGACCGCGCCGACATAGAGGCGCCCGAACAAGCAGCCGCGTCCAGCCTCATCAAGACCCACTTCAATCAGATCATCGTCCTTGTAGCGCAGTTTGTAGTGCGCCGGTGTAGTAGCAGAAGCAGAAGCACTCATTTTCCTCAAACTACCTGTTGGAAAGTCAGATTTAGCAAACGTCAATTTTTAAACACCCATCCAAAAGTAAGATGAAGAAGGTTTACATTTGGGTCATAGTCGCAATCCTTGGATTTTTGATGTATATTTCGCCCAGTTTCTTTGTACAGCACATGTACGAGGGATTTGCGGCTGTTTCTCCAGTAACAACAGCAACAACGGCAACAGCAACAGCAGCAACAGCAGCTAAGGGTAATGCATTGCCCCTTGTGCCGTCTCCTGCTCCCAAGATCACGCCTCCCAACCAGAACGCGATTGCGAATTTAGAGCAGATTTTGAACACGCCTGTTTTGACGTCTCCTACAGCCTCTGTCCCTGTCCCCGTAGCAGACGGACTGCGAGCCCTGCCGCAAGAGTACGAGACGACACGATCTCGTCCGGAGTCTGCAAGCGCCCAGCCGGTGCCGAGTGAAGCGTTGAAGCAAGGGCAGGACTTTGCAGAGACAAAGCCGGTTCAAACGCAACTGACGCCGCTGTTGAAAACCCCGGCGGAAAAGGAAGTGATAGTGCGCAAAGAGATCGTTGTGGTTCCTGGCGCGAATCCTAGTTGCCCTGATATGCGCGACTACATCCGCAAAGACAGCATTCCGTGCTGGGGTTGTAAATTAGGGCGATAAAGGTAGAGATGAAGATGAAGAAACACCAGATTCTTCTTTTATTTTTTGGTGTTTTCCTAGTGGCAGGGGTGCTATATTTCCTACACGCTCCGTCACAGAACGAGGGCTATGCGAATGTTGTAGCAAAAACAGCAACAGCAACAGCAGCAACAGCAGCAACAGCAGCAGCAACAGCAACAGCAGCAACAGCAACAAAGGCCGCGCAAATTCCTACAGCGGCTCAGACATCCGCGATTCCGAAAGATACGCCTGGTGCGACCACGGCGGATCCTACGATCGCACTCGCACAACCCAAAGACATTGAGGCGCTGATGGAAAGCTACAAGAATTTTTACTTGCTGGCCCAACAAAAGAATCCTTTGACAACTGATTTGCCGCAGGAGGCGAAACAGGCCTTGTATGATCTGTATATTAAATACGACTTGAACAACAATGAGATGCTTGCGACGCTGGCAGAAATAGACAAGCAGAAAGTACCTTTATCAACGATCACCAAGTCGCGTCAAGATATTGAAATGTTGACAAATACGCTACGCTCTGCCCGTGTGGTGACACAGGGCGCTGGAACGCAAGTGCTTCCCAACATCAAAAAGCCAACGGGTATGAATGATACAGAGTATGCAGAATTGGTTCAGGCAGAGCCTATGCCGAGTGTCGCAGCACCTCCTGTTGGAAAAATTACGATGAAGGAGTTGGATGACTTGATGGTGCGTATTAATGCAGAGATCCTGCGCCTTAGCAACCTGCGATCTACGGCCGCGACTACGACATCCCGCATCCAA
>Ga0214921_10005472_pt1 | contig 17938 bp, 16 predicted proteins | sample LL1505_MetaG_FD_177992 | JGI IMG/M metagenome (GOLD analysis project Ga0214921, IMG submission 177992) | Freshwater microbial communities from Lake Lanier, Atlanta, Georgia, United States - LL-1505 | ecosystem: Environmental > Aquatic > Freshwater > Lake | place: USA: Georgia | collected...
ATATTCTTTTTTAATAATTTGATATAATTCATTCATAGTAATTTGTTCATTTTCTTTTAATTTTTGTATTGCATATTTAACTTGTTCTTTTGTAATTTTATAAGATATTGGTTTTCTATTTAGTCTTTTTATTTCTTCATTTTTATTATATCTATCAATCCATCTTTTTAAACTTCTTTCAGAACACTTAAATATTTTACAAGTTTTTGTAAAATTAGTATCATTTTCTAAATAATATTTAACTGCAGTTATTTTATAATCTTCACTTTTATGTTTGGACATTTTAAATCTTCAAGGGTTTAAAACCATCACGTAATATTTTACCTTTTGAACATTTCTTAGGAGCATTTGGAAATTTCTTTTTTGCATCAGTATGTATCTTTTCTTTTTCTTTTAAATATGCTTTTACTTTTAATGATTCTTTTTTTCCACTTTGTGATGTCGCTTTAATACATGATGCTTTTACTTTCGTACCATTTTTTGTAGTATATGCATCTCGTTTAATTTCACCTTTTTTACAAGATAATCTTTTACTACCTTTTTTCGAAATTGTCATTATATATAATTATATAAAAAAAGATCTTAAAAATATAAATATATTTTATTAATAATAAAATAAGTATCAATGGATCAAATTGAATCATATAATTTATTCATTGAATATAATAATTACAATGATTTATTAAAATTGTTGACAACCATTTCAAATATTGCAACTGATATTTATGATCAACAGATTTTAACAGAAAATAAACCAATTAATAAATATATTAAAGATTTATGGTATGTTGTGAAATTAACTTTAGATAATATTGCTTATTTTGTAATTAATAATAATATTTCGTATTACTATGTCAAAAATATCTATAAAAATATTATTTCTATTTATGAATATGCTTCTCTTATGAATAATAATATTGATGATAATTATACTAATTATCATTTTAGTAATAAACAACTTAAAAAAACTTTTGATAATATTAAACAATTAAAAAATAGTATTACTGATATTATCGTACATTTTGGTAATAAAAAAATTCAAGAAATTTTTGATTCACAATTCATCAATAATAAAGAATATATTAATAACTTTTTACAAGTAATCCAAAATATTGGGTTATCTAATGATGATTTAGCAATTCTTATTTTTAATCAATTTGCTAAAGAAAATGCTAAAGAATTACAAGTAAGTTTTGATAATGATTTGTATAGATATAAATTACCAGATAATGATCCAAATATTTTATTTATTCGCACTGGTACTCTTTATTATGATTCTGATAAAAATATTTTACATGGATCATATTATGATGATATTCATTATGTTGAATGGACTATTGATTGTTTTACCCTTGATTTGAAGTTTAATTAAATAAAAAAATATATTTTTATAATTATAATGTTTAATACTATTGATAAAAATATTATTAAAAATAATAAAAAATATGATAAACTTGAATATATTATTTTTGAATTAGATAAAGTACATGAGCAAATATTACGAGATATAAATCGTATGTCAATCTTTTTCAATAATATAAAATTAACAAAAAAAAATTATAATTTTTATGTTAAAAATATAAAAATTTTATCATATATGAACCAAGCACCATTTGCACCTATATATGAATTATTTGTAAATTTATATCAAAATATAAATAAAAATACATATATTGTAGATGGTGGTTATGATAAAAAAATAAATATAATTACTACAAAATATGATAAAATTTATATTTATATAGATTCAATGTTAGATATAGTAAAAATTGTAAATAATGAAAAACAATATATGCAAACAATAAAATTTACACAAAAAATTAAATTACATAGTAATTATAATAAAATAAAATGGATTTTATTTAATAAGTAAAATAAAAATTAAAATTTTATATATATTATTATTTTATATGTATTGTTGGTATTCTAATACTCAGGCAAAACAACCTGAATATAATTATGATAAAAATAATTTTGAAACATTTAGACAAATTGATGTTTATAAAAATAAACTAAATAATGAAGTTAAATGTACTTATATATCTTCTAATCCTTATGTACATGGAACAACTTTTAGAGATATGCAATTGATTGGTGAAGTGATTCAATTTGTTAAAAAAGAAAAAATAGATATCAAGAAATAAAATGTTAATAGTAATTATATTATAATGTATAATTATTTATTTCGATGTTTTGGTATATGTGATAATAGAGGATTTATAACACAAGATAAAAATATATACACTTTTTCAAAATATGATGTTAATGGTTATGATTATGATTTTTATAATAAATTTGGATTTAATAATAAAGGTATTCATAAAGATACATTAACTAAATTTAATAAATATGGAGAAGATCTTGCATATATTTTATATAAACAAAAATATATTATATAATATAATAATGTTACAAATTAATGATGATATTCAATTTTGTATTGATTTTTTAACACCCTATTATCATAATAATCTTAAATGTGATAATATTAAAGATGATTTTATTACTTATCAATTAATACATAAAGGAGCACAAATATATAATTTAGATTTACTTATTTATAGTTTTAATTATGCAGTATATAATCATATTTTTTCAACTAATCATTTTGAACTCGATCGATTATTAAATGATAATGGTTATAGTTTTGTTAATAAATTTTATCTTTTTGGTATATCTGTGCTCGTTATTGCTGGGTTATTAACTTTAATATAATTATTATAAACCAAAGAAAAATTGAACAAATTTTATATTCAAATTTCCACTATTTTTTTATTATAAATATAAACCCGAAACTTTTAAATTTAAAAGTTTCTATGGTATTCGTATTTATGCCTTTGTAAACAAAAGCATAAACCGAAGAAAAATTGAATAAATAAATTGTTTGAAGGCTATTTATACTTTAACAGTGATCATTCCAATATAACTGCTATAGCAATAATATTCAGAGGTCTCCCTATCGCAATGGTTTGTGATAACTGCATTAAAAAACAGCAAGAATTCTTATTGCGTGGTTTTGTTGCTAATGTACAATTGCCTTGTTATTGTAACAAGGTAGTTACTACAAGTACAGCATATCCTGCATGGCGAGAATCAAGACACACTTCTTCTAACGATTTTCCTATGTATCAGGATCCAAAGAAATCGAGTGGATTTCCTATGTATCAGGATCCAAAGAAATCGAGTGGATTTCCTATGTATCAGGAACCCAAGAAACAGATCACTAATGTTCATATGGTTGACCCAGATGAAGATATGCAGAAGGCAATTGCTATGTCTTTATCGACATTACCAATGGAACCAGTCATTAGTATCAGTATTACTCCAACACACGCAGTTGCAGCATCAGCCCCTGATGCATCACTATTAAATAAAAATGGTGATAAGATTCAACTGTATAAAATAATCGCATAATTCGCAATGATATTGGTTTAAAGACAAGTGGTATATATTATTATAATGATATTATATAGATGTATACGCCTCATGAACTCGCAGAAAAATTACAAGTTTCGAAAGAAACATTGCGTCAATGGGCTGATAAAGGTAAAATCAAAGTTGTTAAAACTTCTGGAGGGCATCGGAGATACATTTACGATGAACAAACAAATGTTGAACAGTCAAAAATCAATTTTATTTATGCGCGCGTTTCCTCAACTAAACAAAAAGAAGACCTTAAAAGACAAGTTGCTTTACTTAAAAAACAATATCCTAAATACACAGTTATCACAGACATTGCATCAGGTATCAATTTCAAACGAAAAGGAATTAACACCATTCTGGAAGCCGTCATTAAAGGAAATGTCGGAGAAGTTGTTGTTGCCTACAAAGACCGTCTTACACGATTTGGATTTGAATTCTTTGAAACAATATTCAAACATTTCTCCACAACTATTACAGTTCTCAACAATTCAGATGATGAAACCCCAGAAACTGAACTCGCGGAAGATCTTATGTCCGTCATTACTGTGTTCTCAGCAAGATATTATGGAACAAGAAAATATAAATGATGAAGAAAATAATGAATATATTACACGTAAAATTCGTTTTTATCCTGATAAAGAACAAACTATTTTATTTAATAAATGTATTAATGCACATCGTTATTTTTATAATAAATCAAATGAATATATTAAAAATAATAAATTAGTATCAGCAATTACATTAAGAGGTTTAATTATGAAAAGTGATAAAGATTTAGATGATACTGAAAAATGGCAATCTGAAGTTCCATATGATACAAGACAATTTGCAATTCGTAAGTTAGTTGATGCCTATAAAACATCAATCAAATTATTAAAAAATAAACAAATTAAAGAATTTAATATTAGATATAAATCAAAAAAAGAAAATAGTTTTTATTTTGAAGTAAATAAAAATGCAATTAAAATAAATAAAGATGGTGATATTAAAGTTTTTACAACACGCTTACAAAATAATTTACGTTTAAGAAAAAGAGATAAAAAGAAAATTAAAAATATTTTTATAGATCATGCTTATACAAATACTATTATTAAAAAAGAATATGATAAATGGTATATTTGTTTAGTTATACCTAATATAAAACATAATATTAATAAACCAGTTTTTGATAATGTATTTTTAGACCCAGGTGTTAGAACATTTCAAACATTTTATAGTCCAAATGGATTATGTGGAAAATTAGGTAATGAAATAGCAAAAACTAAATTAAAACCATTAACAACTAAATATTCAAATTTACAATCAATAATTGATAAAGAAAAAAATAAATCAACGAAAAAACATTTAAAGAAACGATGTGGAAAACTGATAACCAAAGTTAAAAATATTGTTTCTGATTTTCATAATCAAAGTGCAAATACTCTAACTACATTATTTAAACATATTTTTATCCCAGAATTTAATGTAAAAGATATGGTTAAAAGTGATAAAAGAAAAATTTATAAAAATAGTGTAAAGTCATTGTTAAATTTAAGTCATTATAAATTTAGTACAAAATTAAAATCAATCTGTAAAACAAGAGGGAATAAAATATTTATTATAAATGAAGCATATACATCTCAAACATGTGGTGTGTGTGGAAAATTAAATGAAGATTTAAAAGATAAAAAAATATTTAAATGTTCCGAATGTAATTTAGAGATTGATAGAGACTTAAATGCAGCACGAAATATATGTTTAAGAAATATAACATTTAAAAAACAATTAAAAATGTTATAATGGGTTTATGGTGCAAAGCCCTTAAAATATGTAGTTAAAAGACCACAAATTTTAACTGTATATGAAATCATAATTATTGCAATCATGTGATTATTGTGATTTTAAGCATCTGATTGATGAGGAACTTTCTACAATTAATTTGTTGATGACAATGTCTTCTGTCGAGGAACAAAAGTTGTTGTTACAACAACGTCTTAGTCTCTTATCTCAGAAACGCCAATTATCTGCAAATTGAGTAGCAAAATAAACTTTTATCTAACTTCGATCACAATATTAGGTGTTCGTGATATTACATTATTACTATTTTTATATGGAATATAACTAATCCACATCATAATAAAACATGTTAATAAAATAATATATCTTAAATAAGAAATATCATAATTAAATGTATCAAGTGTTAATGGATATTCAGTAAAATAATATTTAACAAAGTTAGATAAAAAATAAAATGTAAACGATACTAATATAATATAAAAAAATCTAACAATTTTCAGATTTTTAACAACATTATTAATATTATCACTATTAAATGATATTTTAGTAATTTTATCAATTTCTTTAAAAAATCTGTACAAATAAAAATTTAAAATAATAGTAATAAATAAAAATGTAAGAATATTTGCTAAAATAATAATTACAGTCCAAAATTCATATCTATAAATAAATCGTAATATAGTCGCAAGATTTGTTGTAATACCTAAAATAATAAAAATAGAAATATATAATGTTTTAACAAATAGATTAAGATTTATCCAACTATAATGTGTTATATTTTTAATAATATTTTTAGTAATTGTAATAATATGAATACTAAAAAAAAGAATACCATAAATCATTACTAAACTTTCTATATCAAATATCCATTGGGTAATAATTCTTATAATTTCACTATTATCTATTATTCTTATAATATTTATTATTTGTAAAATACCTACAGATGTATATACACGATGATTTGAGTATCCAATCATGCCATAATTATTTGGTTCTCTTAAAATTTGAAATATTCCTACTATTAATAATATTGATCCAATAAATAAACCAAGAATTGAATCTATAAATAAAATTTTATTAGTAATCATAATAATATAAAAATTATGATTTTTTAAAATGAAAAAATACGCATTATATTATTTGAATATTATTATTTTTAGTATTTGAAGTATTTTTAGTATTTGAAGTATTTTTAGTATTTGAAGTATTTGAAGTAGTTTTATTTGTTTTAAATTGCGATAAAAATGTATTTATTGCATTATTTTTATTATTTAGATTTTTTATTGCTTTTTCATTTTCAACTACATATTGTGCTGAAACTAATGATAAAACATCTTTTTTAACTCTTGTTTTATCATCATTATTATATGTGGATATATAATCATCTAATTCTTTCTGGTATTTACTAATATTAAGTGCATTATCCAATCCACCATAAACTAAAAATTGTGTTTGTGCATCTGCTAATTTTTTAGTTAATGTTTGTAATTCTTGATTAACCATTATTATAATTATTATATATTATTATTTTTTTTATATATCATTTACAAATGCTAAATATTTTATATTTAACATTTCTAAATATAATATTTTATATATCATTTACAAATGCTAAATATTTTATATTTAGCATTTCTAAATATAATATTTTATATATCATTTACAAATGCTAAATATATTATATTTTTAACATTTCCACTTTCATCTTTAATAATATTTTTAGTTACTTCAAATTCATCATATTTTAATTTCATATAACCAATAAATTGTGATATTGTTTCATATTCTATTTTACTTCTTGGTTTTGTATTATAATGACTTGGTTGAACAGTTATAACTCCATAATTAAATATATCTATATTATAATTAAATGTTAATGGGAATTTAAGATTCTTTGTAAATTTAACATATTGATCTCCTACTATTAATAATTCAGTTAATGGATTTATTATATTATTTTGAACTAATATATCAATACCAAAACGATTATTTACTCTATAAAATAAACAATTTGTTTTAATTACATGTGAATAATTATTCTTTACAATATTTCTTATTTTATTAGCATATAATAACATTAAAGTTATGTAACCAAAATATGTAATCTTTTTTGTATCAATTTCAAATGTATCATAATATTTTTCTGTTTCAAACATTTGACTTAGTAATAATAAATAATGATTATAAACTCCATTTGTTATATGTCCTTTCTTTTCATATTCATATTTATGTTTATTTTCTTTTATATAAAATGATTCACTTAAATATTCATTTAACATATTAAGTAAATATTTTTGCATATTATGATAGAAATATTTATTACATGTTGCCCAGAATGTAAATTCTTCATTCATTTTTTGTTCAAATATTTCACTATTTTCTATCATATTTATTACATGATAATTCTGTTTTTTACTTGTTTTAAATCCACATACTTCATCTAATACATAAATATTCTGGAAATCCATACGAATCTTTGTATCTATTCCAATTAAATTTAAATAAATTGTATAATATACAAGTCTTGTGACATATTTCATTATAACTACATCACCATTTAAAATAGTTTGTGTTGCACTAATACCTAAAATATTTAATAAGAATTTCGTTAAATAAGAAACATCATCAAATTCATAATAAATATTCTTAATATCATCTGATTGTATTCTAAATAAATATATTTCTTTATTAACATTTGATAATGTTATACCAGTTCCAATACCAATATAAGCATAAATAATATATTGCATATCATAATTAATATTTTCAAATATCAAATTATTATTACTATTTTTGTATTCTAATCCATATTTATTATATTTATTTATAGTAAATGAACATTTTGTTGGACGTAATATTTCATATATTTCATTTTCAAGAATTGTTTTAATTGTTGATTCACAATTTTTAATGTAAAATTTATTTCCTTTAATTATTATATCTTTATCAAAATATTCCCATAAAAATTGTGGAAACTTATTTATTATATTTCCTAATGTCTTTTTCTTTGAATATATAAATGCATCATATCGAGTCCATGCATTTGCTAATTGATATATATTATTATATGTATATGGATTATTTGTTAAATCCCATTCAATCACATATTTAATAACTTCATTTTGTTTAACTGCTTCTTTAAAATCATAATTTTCGGTATTTTTAAATATTTCTATTATATTATCAAGTTCATCATAATCTATTACAAATTTATTATATATTTTCAAGTTTTTATTCTTGAATTTATTATTATATTCTATTAATTCATCTTTTAATATAATATCTTCTAATTTTTTACCATATCGTAATGCATATATTCTTTTATATAATGATTGTTTAAATAATGTGTTATAAACTGTATAATTTGTTGTAAATTCTACTACTGCTTCTGATTTACTTATTAAATTTAATACTTTTGATAGTGTATCTTCTTTTACAATCTTATCATCATTAAATATATCATCTTCTAAATCATCAATCGATATACCTGAAATTGCACGAACAGCAATTTTATATTTACCAATATCAAATCCAACTTCAGTCGATGTTGTTAAAATATTAATACCTAACACAGTATTTAATGTTAATCGTATCAATTCTCCTGTACCTGATGTAAATGATACTGTCTTTCGATATATTAATTCATTTTCCATATTATATATATTAAATAATAATGCATCACCTGTATTTGGACCATCACTAACTTTATTAATAGTATTTTCTGTTATTAAAAAGGGTATTTCGGTACTATAATAATATGAATTAAAAATATCAAGTTCAATATCTTTAATTGTATTTTTATTTTTACCCCAATTATTTTGGAAATCTTCGTTTATATCTATTATAAATAATAATGAATTGTATAAATCATCATTTGTTTTAATCTTTTTAATTAATATATTATCTTGATCTGCACCCGTAATTTTATCTGAAAATTGTATAACGTCATTAATAATAAATGCTTGTCTTATATAGGAATATAAATATCTTAGTACAATATCATATGCTTTACGTGCTTTTTGTATTAAATCTACTATATCTAATGGTATAACTACTTGTTTAATTATATTATACGAACTCTTAATAGCACCATCATACAATGATGTAATTAATGTTGATAAACTATTATCTACATTTTTTAATGGTACTGGGTTAAATGTTGCTAAAAATGTTGTTTCAAAATCTGGATATTTGTCTTTGTACATATTAAATGTTGGATAATAATTAAATACATCATCATCATTTATTAAATCAGTAATTTTACCTACTTTTTCAAGAATACGTATTGTATAAGCATCTACTATTATTTTTAATTGGTTAACTTTTAATATATCTTGATATAATTTTAAATATATTTTGTATATATCATAATATCTTTGCAATTCATCAATTTTTTTAATATGTAATGATACTAAATTATCCAATGTATTAGTTAATGTAATATTATAATCAATATAATTGAATAAACTATATGTTGACTTTAAATCTAATAAGTAATTTAATAAATAATATTTGTATAATATATTCATAGATGCAATATCACTTTCAGAAATTGGTTTTAAATAATAGAATATTATATAATCTGTAATTTGTGTATCATCTTCTTTATAATATGTATAATCATATGCAGATGGTACTCCTTTATTTAATATTAATATAATATTTTTTGTTTCACCAAATAATTTTACATCATTTAATAATACAGCATTTAAATTAACAGTTGTTAATGTATTATCTTTTACTATTAATGGTAATGTATTTGAATTATTATAAATTAATGTATTTTCTAATACTTTATCAATAACAGATATATAAATATCATAATTTGAAATTGTTAAATTATTTTCAATATAAGTTAAATATTCATATCTTGATGTTATATTTGGTAATTCATTTAATATTTTATTATATAATATCATAAAATTAGGCTTAGTTTCAGTAGTAGTAGTAGTAGTATTACCTAATATCTTATTTATAATACTAAAAATATCATCAATAATACCATTTGATATTTTTGGAAATGGTTGTGGTATTGAGTATTGAAATTCAGCATAATCATCTATTGTGATATTAAATTTATATAAATAATAGTAAGCTAAATAATATTGATATGCATTTAAATAATCAGTTAATGGAAAATAAAATCCACCAGTATCAAATATACCCAGTATATTATCGTTTATATTTAATACATATTTTTGTTTATAAACCAAATCTTGTTCAATACCATAATAAATTGCATTATTTAACACATATCCTGGATTTGGTACTTCTTCCGTAAAATTATATTTTTTCAAATTAAAATCTAATCTACTTAACCAAATTGCTGCACCTTGATTAATATCAGGAGGAAAAATACTAATATCTCTACTATCTAAAAATACATTACTATAAATTTCATTATTACTTATCATAATTTCAAATAAATATTTTTTAATATTTGTTAGTATAGTATCTGAAGTAAAATCATCAATATTATCATAAATAGGATCATATGATATATCACCATTTTCTGATAGAACATATGTATTATGAAGAAATTTGATATTTTTTAAAATATTCACAATAATAGTATTTTTAATTTCATTAATTAAATCATCATATGTTTGAGAATTAATATTTAGTGTTGGATCTAAAATTAATAATTCTTTATATAATTTTTTATATTCATAATTCTTATAAGCATTAATTATATCATCAAGATTATATGTTACAATTGTATTTTCCGATAAACTAATTATTGATGATGTAATACTTGTAATGTTAATACCATTATAACCATTTTTACTAATGTATGTTTTTGTAGTAAAAATTCCCACAATATCAAATATATTTGAAGTAAATCCGTAATCATAACCAGTTATATATGTAAGTTTATCAATTTTTAAATAATCTTTTTGTAATTTATTAAATAAACTTACAATAAAATTATATAAATCTACAGTATCATTAGTATTAACTTTAGTTATATTTAAACCATCTACAATATTATCATATATTTTTTGAATAACTGGATCAACTTTAATTTCATCTAAAAGTGGTAAATTTATATAATTATTTAATTGATTTATTAATGCTTTTAATTGATCAACTAAATCAAATACAGTTGTAGTTTTTTCTTTATCAATTGTAATAGTATTTATAGTAAATAAAATTAAAAGTGTAAGCATGTATTTATAAGTTAAAGTATTTCCTTTATATTGTGATAAAACAATGCTAGAATTATTATATGTAAAATTATTAATAAAAATGTCTTCAATAATTTGTTCAAATGCCTTTAAAGTATTTTTATCTGCTGTTGATAAATTATCATAATTCGGATATGTAATATTAAAAGGTAAATGATTTAATAGAGGTAAATCTTGAAAATAAGGTATTTGTTCAGATGGATTAATTGGAGATGTTATTAGATAATTACCATAAATTTTAAGATAAACAGATTTTGCTAAATATTTTGGATTTATAAATTTATTATAAGATAATGTAGTATTTTGATTAATATCATAATCTATATCAGTTGTTGTTAAATATTGAAGTAAAGATGTGTAAAAACTAAAATTAATAGAATTTTTTGATTCTAATGGTTGTGTATTATCAGGTAAATCTACTATTTTTAATATTAACTTGTAAAAATCTGATACTGATGTATCTCGTAAAAAATCAGGTAATATAGTTGTATATTGATAACGATCAATATTATTAATTAAATCATTATTATTAGAATTTTTAATTTTACTTTGAATTTTATTTAATACATCTACTGCATCATCAAATGTGCTTGTATTTTGATTAATTAATAATAATAAACCATTTATTGAATTAATTATTAATACTTTAATAAAATAATTCGTTTCATCAATAAAATTTGTTTTATCTGTTGTTAAATTTAATATTAATTTGACTGCATCGGTGAATTCTTCTCTATTTTTATTAAAAAAAATATAATTAAATGCATAAAATATAGATAAAAAGTATTTATCAACATTTTCTTTTGTAAATACTTGTTTTAAATCAGGAAAAATTTTATTAAATTGATCTAATAATTTATATAAAGCATCTTTACGATTTATAATTGCATCAAGTAAAATTGATAAATTTTGAAAATTATAAAATTCAATTAATGGTAAACCTACAATTGTACTACCAAAATTTGAAATATTACCAATTACATCTAAAAATAGTACAGATGTTATAATTAAGTCTTTTTTTACATAATTTATATATTTTTGCATTTTTTCAGGTTCATATAATGAATAATTTAATAATAAATTATTTCCATCTGTAGCATCTTTTGTATAACATATTGTATTATCAATATTAATTACTGCATTTTTAAATAAATCTGGACTATTCAAGAATAAATTTATTATTAAATTATCTAATTCTGGCATAAAATTATATTTTCCATCAATAAAATTATCATATTTTATCGTATAAAATTCTAATGCTGTTTTTAATTCATTTAAGTTAGTTACATTTTCTAAAATAATATCATATTTATCTCTTATTGATTTAATTAAATCATTGATTTGTGTACTAATATCTTTATATTCACTTGGATCTTCACCAATTCCTCCTATAAAAGATGGTAAAAATTGTAGTATAAAAGAACTTAATTCATAAATGCCATAAATATAATTATAATAACCACTATTAATTAATCTAATAAAATCATCTATATCACCTAATATATTATTATATTTTTTTAATGTATTAGTTACATTTTCAAAAAAAGCAATTACAGATGGATCAGATTTATCTAGTCCAATTTCATCGAATATATTCGCAATTTTATCAATAGTATTAATATATTCTTGATTTATTATATACTTTTTAAAATTTATAAATACTGGTAATATATTATTATATAAATATAATGTATATAAATTATATATTTCTTCAATTGTCACTGGTATTGAAATTGGTAATCCTGAACCACCATCAACAAAATTTAATAATAATTGAATAAATGCTAAACCAATATATAATGCACTAATTTGTGAAGTAGGTAATAATGATAATATGTATACATAATATAATGAAGTATATACAAATAGTTGATTATTTATTTGAGTTTTAATATGATTTAATATAGTATCATTTATATAATTTTGTGTAAATATTAAATCAAGATTTAATATATCTGTATTATTAAAAATTAATACAATATCATATTTTTCAAGTATACTTATATATTCATTAATATCAATTTTATTATAATATATATATTCAATTTCTGTTTGACTATCATTATATTGTTTACTCCATGCAATAATTTTTTCATAATCATTAATACAATTTTTTAAAGTGGTTACTAATGGTAAAATAAATAAATTTTTTTCATATATTTCATTAAAAAATTTATTTATTAACGATTGATAAACTGGTTTAAATTTATCAATAATATCAAATACATTATCAATAAGATTTTTGTAATTTTTTTGATCATATAAAAATATCAAATATGATTTGTAATCATCGATTGTAGGTATTGTTTTTATAGTGTCTTTTATTAATGGATTTCTATTGATTACTGATGATATAATATAATCAACCTCCTTTGTTAATTCCCATAAATTTTTATCTATTTTTTTGTCCATTATTATAAATTACTATTATATAAAAATTTATATCAAGTTAAGTACTCTAGTTAAATTTAATATAATAAAAATATTAGGTAATAATATCAAAAATATTCTTATATTAAAAAATATTTTTAATTAAAAAATTATCGCGATTTTTTAGTTTTCTTCGATTTACTATATTTTGATTTTTTATTTGATGAAGATTCTGAATCACTATAAGATGATGACTCATCACTAGATGAATTATCCAAATCTGAAGATGAATATGATATATTACTATCTTCATCTGATGATGACTTTGATGATTTTGATTCTGAATCTGATTCTGAATATTTATAAGATGGATCAGATGAATTAGAATCAGAATTTGATGAATAAGATATATTATCTTCACTATCGGAATCTGAAGAATCACTATCACTTGATTCATCGGAAGAATTATCAGAAGACTCCTCTGATGAATTATTAGAATCGTCTGAACTTTCAGAATTATCAGATGAATCAGAATTAGAAGAATATGATCTATTTTTAATAGAATATTTATGTAATACATTTACATTCATCTTAATAGTTATTTGATTTTTACAATATAATACTGTAAAATCATTATCTTCATACAAACCTTTTTTCTCTAAAATTTTAATAATAATATTAGTATCTTTCTTATTAAAAAGTGTAATTCTTATATTACTATAATCATTATCTTTTTTAGATAACGTAACATTAACATCATTTACTCGAGTTTTAATTTTCTTTGCTAAATTGTTAACTTTATCTACTATATTATATTCTTTTAAAGATCTATTCTTACAAGTAGAAGATTGTTTAAAAACTATAATAGGTGATGCACTAAATACATTACTCGCACACATTAATGCTGGTTTTCCATTTAAATCATAATCTAAAAATAAACCAGAATTTCCACTAACAGCAGTAGGATAAAGAAAATTTGGTTTATTAACTAATATATCAACTAATTTAAATAATGTTTTATTTTGTAAATACATAAAATGTACTATATTAAAAAATAAAACAGTACTAATAGAATATGTATTTATAGTAGTTCCATTTACTGAATATATTGGTATAACATGTCTAATTCGTGGATCAGTTCCAGTAGGAGCAACACTAATTATACCTAATTTATATAAAAATTCATTAAATAAAGTAAATTTACGTTTTTTAAGTGGTTTAATTGTAATATAACCAACATTGGGATTCATTAATGGATAAACTGCTGAACCTCCTACTATAGTTGTAGTATTTTTAACATATTTAATATCACTTTCATATATATCTAAAAAGTGTGCTAATTTTTTTTTAAGATCTCGGACATCCTTCTTATAGGGAATATGTATTAATGACATTTATAATATTATTATATATTATAATAATTTATTAAAAAATAAAAATTATATTATTTTTATGATATTGAATTAAATATATCTAATATTTTTTGTGTATCTGATGTTAATGTTAATACATTATTATCTGAATCAGTTAAGCGAATACCCATCATAAAATTTGTTAATACACCATAATATCCAAATAAAATATAATATTCTTTATTAGGTATTAATGTACTTGTTAAATTTGGTGCAGTTGTTATATCATCTTGAAATTCGGTGCTTACTTCAGGATTTATACCATAAACATTATTTGACCAATAAAAAGTATAATAATTACTATAATCAAATTGATCAATTTGTGGTTTATCATCTTTTGCGAATAATGATATATTAACATTTTGTGCATGATTTCCTTTTACATATATATTAAGATCTGATAATGTTGGAGTAAATTTAAAACCTAATGCAGTATCATATTGATCATATTTAGAATTATATACATTTTCAGCAGTTGTAATATCAAATATATAAAAATTTGTATTTTCAATATTTGCTGGATCATAATCCTTTAATATCTGATCATAATCAGACTTATAATGATTAAAATAATTTTTTAAAATTTCTAAATTAATAAAATTAATATCTTGATTAATTTCATTTTTAATATTTACTATTGTAGATAATGTATCAAATTTATTATCAAAATATTCTGTAATATTTTTATTTTTTTCTAAAAATATATTTATCAAATCTAATAAAACTAATTTATCAATATTTTCTGTAATAATATAATTATTAATATCATTTAATACTTTTGTATATTCTTCAATATTATAGCGAACTTTTAATATATTTTTTAAAAATTTTTTATTTTTATCAAAATATATTCCTAATGTAAATAAATAATATATTTGACGTGTTAATGTAAAATTAAAATGTTCAATATCATAATTATCTAAATGATCATATAATATATCTAAATTTATATCATTTAATTTATTTTGAATTATTGTAAATATTTTAGTATATTCTATTTTATTATTAAATTCTAAATTTATTATTGGTAATATGAGATCTACTTCTGGATTATAATTAGTAAATGCAATTACAAATATTTCAGGTGTATCTATATATGATAAATCAATAACTGGATGTTTTAAATCAAAAAATTTTAAGTGCGATTTATGAATAATAAATAATGCAGTTTTTGTAGTAATATTTTGAGTAATTAATGATATTAATTTTTCATTATTTAAATTTAAATAATAACATGTAGCATATATACCACTGCCTTCAAAAAAATTATCAAATAATATAAATTCTTTTTTCATTATATATTATAAATTATATATTTTTTTTAATAGGTTCTTTTAAGGTTTTCTTAATTATTTTAGTTGTATGAAATTTAATTAAATTATTTAATTTATTATTTTGTATTAATATCTTTTGTTTTGATAAAGGTGTTGTTGTAATATTAAATGATGATAATATAATTTTATTATCAGTTAGTATTATATTTTTTAATTCTGGTTTAACTTTTATTTCTAATTTATCAAATAAATATATTAAATTCATCATGTGTTCATGTATTAATTCATTTGTATATAAACTTTTTAAAACATAATTAATTTTTTCAGTAAAATCTTTTAATGATTTTGATTCAATATTATCATTTTTAATTTCAAATATTTTAGTATATTCAATATAATTATTAAAAGTCATCATAATATCACTTAAAAATCGTTTAGAATCAAAAAAATATGTACAAATTATATAAATTTCTTTATCACTTGTTGTTAAATTAATATTTTCATTATCATTATTTTCTGATGCTGAATATAAATATGTACTTGAATATGAATACATTACTGTTTTTCTAATTATTGTTATTATAACATTATTATAATCTTCATTTTCTTTTTTTAAACTTGATAAAATATCTTTATATATATAACTTGAATTTGTAAAAGTAAATCCATTACTATCATATAATTTTACTTTATAACATGATGCATAAAAACCTTTTACTTTTTTATTATCATTTTTCATTAATTGTATAGTATCTAACATTTTATTATATATGTATATAATAAAATTTATAATATAAAATTATTATATTTATTATTAAATCGAAATAGGTACACTTGGTATTGAATACATTATATATTTATGGTTATCAACTACAATACATATATGTAAAGCATGTTGATCTTCTGGTGTTGTAATACTTTCAACATTATTAATTGTATCTTTAATTTCATTATCTTTTATAGATTCTGTTTTAACAATTACACCTTTTCCAAATATTAAAAATGTAAAACCATTTTGATATATATGTGTTTCATTACCAAATACATCTATTGATGAAATTTTAGGTAATGTAACATCAACTGAAGCAGGAATATTCATAAAAGTAATATTATTTGTTAAATTTAATTTATTAATTGAACATGTTAATTTTGATAAAATTAAATTAGTAGTTACTTTATTAGATATTATATTAGATACAATATTATTAGTATAATTTATAATATTAGTTGTATTAGAATCTTTTATAAGATTTAATTTAAGTCCATTAACTACTATATTTGCATGTTTATTAATATTTAAATTATCTATGACATTAACTTCTTGGATATAACTATTATTAAATGGTGTTTTAAATTTTCCAATTGTTGTTGTTAATTTTTCTGGTAATAAATTATTTGTTATCATTTATAATATTATTCTATATTTTATTAAATAAAAATATTTTAAGATGTTGGCGTCAATGGTATAGAAAAGATATTATATTGTTTTATATAT
>Ga0214921_10005473_pt1 | contig 17937 bp, 16 predicted proteins | sample LL1505_MetaG_FD_177992 | JGI IMG/M metagenome (GOLD analysis project Ga0214921, IMG submission 177992) | Freshwater microbial communities from Lake Lanier, Atlanta, Georgia, United States - LL-1505 | ecosystem: Environmental > Aquatic > Freshwater > Lake | place: USA: Georgia | collected...
AAGAGCTGGGCGAGAAATCCGTGTGTATCCAGATCAAGCAACTCCGCTGACGCACCAAATCTCGACACAGCGAGAAGGGATTCGGATGAAGGGGCGAACGACTCGTCGGACATCGACGACTGTTGAGTACCGTGAGGGCCCAACCCCTTGTTCTGGATCTGTTCGCGTCCCATCTCAGCTATCCGAATCACACCGGGCGATCGTAACCGCACAGGGCAGCGATTGCGTTAGGGCCTGAGTTTAGCCCACACAGAATTACTACTCAAATACTGAGTACGATCCTAAAGATAGGATGAACGTTGCGAGGTGAACCCCGCCCGCTGTCACCCGTTATCAACTGGAAGGCCTGGGGGGCGGAAGTGCGCTGCCTCATCGCGAACGACTCTCGGCGTCGGATCTTCCAAGGAAATCCCTAGCCGACGGGCCTCATCACGGGCTTTTTGTATGATATCCGCGATGTAAGGGTCTCCCCCGCCGACAGCAGAGCACTTGAGATCGGGCACAAATGGCTTAGAGGACGGTATATGATCACGCATGCAAAAAGCTCCCATGACAACGTAGTAGCTATGCGCCTTTTAGAGATTACTTTCCCCGTCACGACGATACGCCTGATGGATAAACAGAATCTGTACAAGAGGCACTGAGGCGAAGCATGGCACGATCGGTACCATTACTCAAACCTTAAGATCCGCTAAAGAGATGCCCCTGCGGGAACAGTTCCCCCCTGAGAAATCTCACCTCATAAAAACGCCCCGTCAGAGCGGAGCCTTAGCCATCGAGTGAACACCGAGCGAGAGATGGCTACTGAGCCATACATGCCTGATAGGCCGCCTCTTTAATGTCGAGCTCTGCCTTCTTCTCACTCACGATCGCCTCTTGTTCGGTTACACGAGCTGACAGACGGGTCATCTGCTGCTGATACGCCCTTACGAAGGCGTTCAAGCGCCCCTCCTGCGCTCGCAAGTTACCTCGAGCACGAGCAACCTGCTGCGTTGTACGAGCGATCGTCGAGCCCAAGCAGTTGGGTCTAAACAAGAAACACCCAAACCCCTGACCAAGCCCTCCGCCCTGGGCCGCATTAAGGTTGCCTCGGGCAACCTCAACATTCCCCTCAAGAATTGCCCGACGATTTTCACCCTGCTCGTATTTAGCGTCTACTTGCGCTTGCAGCCGGGTGTATTGCTGATCAGCTCGGTTGTAGTCAGTGGTAGCTCGGTCGTACGCTGATTTTTCAACGACGCACTTCGCTGCGGCGTGCGCCACGGTGGCGCTGGAGATGAGGATAGTGAATGCACAGAGCGGTACTAAAACGGTTTTCATGAGGGACTCCGAATCATCTTTCAAAAGTTGCCGGGTACTATCTCAAAAGCTAGCTGACAACCTTATAAAAACTATCGGAGCAGACCGCTGGGACAGAGGGCGACGCTCCTGAACTATTCCCGACCCGATGGTGCACAGACTGGGCCGAAGACAACCAAAAAATGTAAGCCCCTCAAGTGTCTCACAAGCCTCGTGCCCTTCTCAACCTCTAAAACAGGTACGATCCTGTAGGAATTGGTCGCTTATCGCTTAAAACGATTTGAAGCTAAGGGGATGCCGAAGCTCATACATCTCCTCAGTTTTGGACGTTGAGAGCAACAGTCCTGTCGATCAGAGTAGTCGGGCCGATGTTCAGGAAACCAGTGCAAGTGCAGGGGGATGAAGACGATAAGGATTAGGATGAAGATGAGGAGGAGGTCTTCGCATTACAAACGCTCTACAACCTCACAACCCAAGGAGCACCCCAAGCTCGGTAAACGACGAGACAGCGCTCTCCGATGACTGCCCCTGCGGCGCATAGAGCACCGCTTCAAATCCGGCTCGTCGAGCCGCATCGACATCAAGCTCCCGGTCGTTTCCGACGTGCAGAATCTTCGAAGGCGCCATCCCCATTCGCTTTGCGATCGTGGCGTAGAATTTTGGAGAGGGCTTCTTCCACCCAAGGTCTCCCGCGAACACGATATCAGAGAGATAGGGGTCGAGACCCAACTCGTTGAGCGTTACCTTGCTCCGGGAGTCGTTATTCGATGCCGCAACCAGGGTGAGCCCCCGTTCCTGTGCTTGTCGTAGAAACTCGGTCGCTCCCGCCTCAACCCTTCGATAGGCCCGGGACGCGAACGCGCTATAGATAGAGGCAACAACAGAGGGATCCCCTCCGTAGGGAAGGTTAGCCGCTTCGCATACCCGCTGCACGAACTCACACCAAACCTCCCGCTCCCGTTCATGGGTAGTTCGATAGCCCTCAGCCACGTTGAGATAGGTATCCCGAAACGCACTCCACACATGCCGAACAGCGGCCTCCAGAGCGATCCTGTCGCTCTCAAGCCCCTGTGCCCGCAGCAATCTGTGATATATCGAGCCTACGCCGTGCGTGAGAGAGCACAGGGTTCCATCGATATCGAGCACAACCGCCGTAACATCTGAATACTGGGCCATACCCCTCCCTTTCCTAATACCGACAGATCCCATCCCATACATATAATCCTAACCGTATACTGACGCACGATACGGTTTGTCACCACCCTGCCGTACCTCCCCTCGTTTGAATAAAACCGGCGGACCATTTACGATGGGGGGCACCTCAACGAATGACGTGGAAGCCATCCGACCGAACGTGGGGTGACTACGCGGCAAACCTGATAATCGAGAGTACGAGAGCCGACCGAAAGGCACTCACAGAACATCATGACTAGCCAGACCTTACATACACGTCCGTTCTCTCGAATCATCGTTCATTCGTTCATCCCTCACACCCTCGCTATCTTTCTTCTCCTGGCTCTCGCTGGACCGATGCTTCCCGTATGGGCTGAGCCCGAAGGTACGGTTGATGCGTCCGCGTCTACTACCGAAGTCACCATCACTGAGATCAGTTCACCTGAGGTAAGCGACAGGGAGTCTCGGTTGCGTAACATGGAAGATGAGTTGTTAAAGCAATTGAGCGTTGGCAATCAAGCAGCCGCGCAGGAACCGAGTGGCCCTTCACTCTCCGACATTAAGCAGGTCTCCGCTCAGGTATCCGCACCGAAACCCCTGAATTCAAAGCCAGCGGTCGCTAAGCCGGCAGTCGCGACGACTACATTAAATACGAGGCCATCCAGCACGGAAGAGATGCCACGTGAGGAGGAAGCTGAAGTTCCCGTCGTAAGTTACGAGGATATTCCAGCCATCGCTCCTCGCAAGCCACGGCCTGCATCGGTCGTTTCGGCTTCCGCCAAGTCATCACCGCACCGTAAAACGGCCCTCAAGAGGCAAACAAACACCGAGAGCTTATCGGCCAAAGATCTTGAGCACCGACTCGCGATAGCCGAGACCCAGTTACATCTCGTGACCCAAGAACTTGAAACCGCCAAGGGGAAACTCGCGATATCGGAGGCTCGAGTTCGTGAGCTCACCGATCAGATCGCAGAAGATAGTCGGGTATCCTCTTCCCAATCCGACCTCTCAGATGGAGTGGAGGCGCGAGCAGTGGCTGTACGTGTGTCTGATCCTGACACCCGTCCACGCATCGACTCTGAGGTAGCTCGTATCACAAAAAATAAAGCCCCCCTTCGGATCGGCCCCGGCTCACACGAATCTATCATCACCCATCTCTCCAGAGACAACATTGTAAGCATCGAGCACCGAACGAGTGGGTGGTATCGTGTCGTCACGAGCGACGGTGCACGTGGATGGATCCCTGGGAGCTACCTGGTTTTTGACACGAATCTGTACTCAGATTCAACGGTGCATGTAGGGGCCTTTCAGCCTGGCCTTGAACCGACGAGTGGCCGTTACTAACACGTGACGGGCTACCTGCCCGCCGCGGTCCCTGTTGCATCCTAAACAGCCGAAACCCTGGAGTACATAACAGTAACTTTACCCCCCAAAAAAGGTGTGGCAGAGTCGTGCCATGAGCACCGATTCTGTTCGAACCAACATCCTCTCCCGTTCACCATTTGAGCCCCTGCGCGGCTACTCACGTGCAGTTCAGGTAGGGGATCACCTCTTCATATCCGGTACGACCGCGATGAATTACAAAGGAGATGTTACGGCCCCCGGTGAAGCCTATGAGCAAACTAAGACGGTCCTCAGCGCGATTAAAACGATCCTCACAAGCCGTGGCTTCTCGATGCAAGACGTAGTTCGAACCCGACTCTTCGTGACCAATATGACGAAGTGGGAAGACTACGCCCGGGCGCACCGAGAGGTCTTCGAAACCGTTCGTCCCGCGAGCAGTATGGTGCAGGTCGTGAAGCTGGTCGATCCCCGTCTCGTTGTTGAGCTTGAGGTTGACGCCATTCGTGGTGCAACGATGCAAGACGTTGCGACGATTGAGTACTAACCGATACGAATCGCTATGATCAACGCGTCCGCGCCAAAGACCTTGGCAGAGCCAAGGCGCGCGCGATCCTCCTCCAGCACCGGGGGAACCTTTCGGATCTCGTAGCGACTCGCCACCGGAGAGTTCAAAAAATCGGTCATAAAGACGTCCAGTCCGATCACGATATCAGGACGGCTCTGCTCGATGAACGCTGCGGGAACTCCACCGTGATATCCAGTTGGTCGTTGCGATGGCACTTTGAGGGGGTGAAACCGTAATGCGGCGGGGGTTGCTAACCCTACCGTGTCCTCGATGTATCCTGGAAATGAGAGTCCGAGAGCTCCTATCTCTGGCGCCGCAACCTTCGCTCCTGGATGCTCAAGGGCTAACCACTCCCCGAGATGTCCCAACTTCCGAGCCCGAGCTCCTGATTCAAAAAATGGAAGGTAAGCGAAGTTTCGAGAGCCCGCTACGATACAGAGCGCCATCGCGAACCACGGAACGAAAAGCGTCATCGCGAGCACTTTGGCTTGTCCACTCACTCGAAAGAGATCCCGAACGAGCGCGATGTGCAGGGGCACGAGGAAGAGCGGCGTGTACCACGGAAATACTAAGACCAATTTAAAAGCATACGCGGCGAGGATCACAATGGCGGGAAGGACTACGACGAGCAGCGGAGACGATCGAGCCTCCCGAAATAGGGTATCAACTGAGAACCTTTTACGGCGAAGGGTCATCACCACCGCCATACCACACGCCGCGAAGATAACCGATGGAATGACAGCTTTCGCGACCCATGCTCCGTAGCTACCTATAAAGAGCGCCCGCACAAACTCCGAACCGGTCAGATTATAGACTATCTCCTTAGCGCGTGCGGTGTGGGGATAGAGTGCCCCAAAGAAATGAAGCTGGAACCATAGCAAAGCTGTCAGCACCGCCACGGAGAGTAGAATCTCTTGCGCACTCCACGATCGCCTCTGCGCTACCTTCCATATTCCCCCCGCGATCGCAAACGCGGCGCACTCTGGCCTCATACCTATTGCCGCCAAGAGAAGTGGCATTCCTAGGGAGCCTCCTCGCACAATACTGAGAAGTCCCCATCCAACCAGAAGAAGAGCGAGGGGGGTCTCCATCAAACCGATACTTGAGGAGGCGAGGGTGAAGAACACAACCAGCGCCGTCACCACCAACTCCCGAGGGCGACGATGCTGCGTTACCTGCCCGTAGAGAAGAGCCCACGAGAGCGCAGCGCCAACCACAACCAACGCATTTAAAATCGCGACCGCGAGCGGTTGAAAATCGCCCAGAGCAGCGGCGGGCGCTGTGATGAGTATCCATAACGGTGAGGTCGAAGCCATAACCGCTTCCGCCTTATTGAAGTACGGAACACCGATATTCCACAGATTGCGAGCTACCCGCATATGAATATAGGCATCGTCATCTGCGTAGGGGAGGAGCTGGTAATGGAGATAGAGCGAAAAGGCCAGAAGCCCGACGATGGTGAGCGTGAGTGAGGCGCTCCGGTGGGTGGAAGAACGACGAGAGGTCACGGTTGAAATGTACTCAGGGAGGGATGTGGGGAGCTATAGGGTATTTGAATCGGTTGGCGGTTACTTGCAAAAAGCGGCCTTTCGGCGACCAGGAATGGTCGCCCTCCCGCTGTTCGACCCGAGACAAGGGAGGCCGCGCATTCCTGCGCGCCACGTGGTTGCGTTCGACGAAGGTCCTTTGCGATGCGCGATGGTATGGCGCCCCGCCCCCTACTTCACATCATAGATATACGTTATCTCCGCCTTCACCTCGGGGTGAAGGGATTTATGAACCGGACACGCCAGCCCTGCTCGCTCAAGCTTTTGGCGCTCATGGTCGGCGAGAGCCTCTGGAAGATGCACTACTAGGGGGATCTGTCCGATACGACGGGGCTCCGTCTGCATATGCTTCTCAACTCGCATGTGCATGCCGGCGACGTTCATTCCGGAACGCTCGGCTACTATCGCTATAGTTGTCATCACGCATGAACCGTACGCAGCTGCGACAAGATCTGTTGGGGAGAAGCTCTTCCCCTCTCCTCCGTTGTCTTTCGGCGCTTCCGTTATCAGAACCTCGCCTGATGGCCCATGCACGAGCTCAACCTTCTTAGCACCAAGATACTTTCCCGTAATTTCAACTGACATACCTTACTCTACGTCACTCCACCCGTTAGCCTCGAGCCCCTTGAAAGTTCCCTGCGGCATCGGAGGTTGCTCGAACTGATCGTCCTCGTCATCATCTTTACCGTCCGTCAACATACCGTGACGATACTGGTAGTACGCACCCTGCACAGAGAGGTAGTAATCGACGGAGCTCTCCTTGGCGGTCTCAATCGCCTGAAGAAGACCTGCGCGGGTCTGTACCGTACGTATCCCGAGCGCTCCCAACAAGACACCGATTTTGGTGGCATCGTTCGCCGATGAGTACGCCACCCAGCCGATCGGGTTGATGAATCCATCAACGATCTCACCGATTCCATCTCGCACGTTCATGGGGCCGAAGAGAGGAACGACTAAGTAGGGACCAGCAGGAACTCCGTGATAGGCCAACGCGATTCCGAAATCCTCATTGTGATACGGATAGCCCCAGTCGGTGGCGAAATCCATGAAGCCAAGGACACCCACGGTGGTGTTGATGAAGAAACGTGCGGTGTGATCCCACGCCTGGGTGAATTTCCCTTGGATGATGTCGCTCACCAAATAGTTGGGATACTCCAGGTTTGAGAAGAAGTTTCCAACACCAACATACACCGGTTCGGGAGCGTTCTCTTTATAGAACCGAGCAACTGGCTCAAGAAGATGCACATCGAGGAAGTCGTTGAACTCGAAGACACCGCGGTTCATAGGCTCCCAAGGATCGTAGGGCTCCTCAGGTTGGGCCACTGCTTTCGTGACTCCGAGGGGTAGCTGCAACATCGCCACGGCAAGAAGAGAGAGGATCGTTTTTTTCATTCGAGAAAGCTCCGCGCTACCTGTTACGCGCCCGCTGCGTGTAGGCGGTGAGACCTTCAGCGAGAACCCGTATCGCCTCACGAGTATCCGACTCCTTGAGGACGAACGCAATTCTTATCGTACTCTGACCAGCCTCCCGATGCATGTAAAAGCCGGCCGCCGGAGCGACAAACGTGGTTGCGCCTTCATGGGAGAAGTCGGTCAGCATGAACTGAGCGAAATCCTCAGCATCCGGGATCGGTAGCTTCGCGAGGAGGTAGAAACCTCCCTCTGGGGCATGAGCCACGACCCCAGGGATTTTGGAAAGCGCCTCGACGGCGGCGTTCCGACGTGAGAGGTACTCGGCGTGCGCGTTCGGCACATAATCAGAGGGCACGCTTTGGATCATATGAGCGGCCGCATATTGCTCTATCGTTGGTGCCGCGAGTCGCGCCTGCGCAATGTGAAACGCCGCCCTACGCAGCTCCTCGTTCCACGTGATCATGCACCCGATACGAGCTCCACACAAACTAAAGCGCTTTGAGAGGCTATCGACAACCACAACGCGAGGATCGTGCCCCGCGAGTTCGAGAATGCACCGCGGAAGCCGCCCATCATACACGAATTCCCGATAGGTCTCATCCACGATAAGGTAGAGATCTCTCTCACGACACACCTCGAGGAGCATGCGTAACTCCTCATCGGTAGCCACCGTCCCCGTGGGATTGTTTGGATTGCACAAGAGGATCGCCCTCGTATACGGGGAGATGAACCGCTCGATCTCTGCCCGAGACGGGATCGGGAACTTCTCTTCAAGGGAGCACGGAAGTGGCACGAGACGCACGCCCGAGATAGCGGAGAACCCAATATAGTTCGCGTAGGTCGGATCGAAGATCAGGATCTCATCCCCGGGATCGCTACACACCATGAAGGTGAAGATAAGCGCTTCGCTCGCACCCATCGTAATCAACATCTGAGGTTCGCCAATACCGATGCCGTACTGCGCGTTGAGAGATGCGCTCCACGCGTCGATCAGCGCCTTATTGCCTTGTGAGGTCTCATACGCCACGACCTGTTCCGTATACCCAGAGATGCCATCCAAGAACTCACGGGGAGAGAGGAGATCGGGCTGCCCGATGTTGAGTCGGTATACCTTCGTGCCACGATCCTCCGCCTGCTGCGCGAGGCCGGCGAGGCGTCGAATAGGCGAAGCCGGAGTTTTCTGCGCTCGGTGGGAGAGGGGCGGAAGAGACATAAAGGGTCGCAATAAAGGTAGACAAGCTATCGCTCTACCATATTTCACCCCACCCAAGTTGGAAACCCTTCGGTAGAGTGATTAGCGGCTATCACATCCACTTTTTACGCTTAAAGAGCACTAGTAGCACACCGGTTAACGCGATCATAAGGAGCCATACCGCTGGATATCCCCACGACCACTCTAGTTCCGGCATGTAGTGAAAGTTCATGCCGTACACCCCCACAATAAAGGTGAGGGGGATGAAGATGCTCGACATCACTGTCAGCACCTTCATGACCTGATTGAGGCGATTACTGACACTTGAGAGGTAAACGTCGAGGGTCCCCGTAATGATATCGCGCATCGTCTCAACCGAGTCGATCACATGAACGGTATGGTCATAGAGATCGCGGAGGAAGATCTTAACATCCTTGGAGATGAGGGGGGATTCATCCCGAATCATCGCGTTCACAACCTCGCGCATCGGCCAGATGGATCGTCGTAACGCAATCAACTCTCGCTTAACGTCATGGATCGCTTTAAGAGTATGCGCCGTGGGACTGTTCACTACCTCATCCTCTAACCGCTCTACGCGCTCGCCGATCTCCTCCAACACGACGAAGTAGTAATCAACGATAGCGTCCACCAACGCGTAGGCGAGGTAATCCGATCCGTTCCCTCGAATCCTTCCCCGACCGGCCTCAAGACGGCTTCGGATAGGAGCGAAGAGATCCTCCGGATCTTGAAGGAAGAGGAGCAAAAACCCCTGTCCAAAGACGATACTGACATGCTCCGAATTCAGTTTCGACGCGCGTGCGTCGTACGTGATCATCTTCGACGCCAGGAAGTAGTAGCCATCAAACCCCTCTAGCTTCGGCCGTTGCGTCGTATTTCCGATGTCCTCTACGACAAGGGGATGGAGACCAAAATTCTCGCCGAGAGTTTTAAGAATGTCGACGTTATGCACACCGTCGATGGTGTACCACACCACCCCGGTGGGCGAGCCCTCGGGGCGGCAGTCGTTCGGGCTAATCGCTTGCGGCGGCTCGTACGTTTCGGCAGAGTACCGAATCCGGCTAACTATCACGGGGGTATCTTTCTCAACTCCAACATACACGACGCTCCCGGGAGAGCTGCCCGCGGGCTTCTTTCGACGTTTGGAAACGGGAGTCATAGGTAGCATCCTCTCTGCGCGTCAGGCACGAACGATACAAGGATGCCACACCGTGGCGGTCAGGAGTATTGGGAACCTACATAGTAGCGATATCAGAGAGGGCCTCGACCCGCTCGGTCGCTTTCTCGTCCCCCTCAACTCCCTGCTCCTCAACCCCGACAAGCATTGCGTAGAGCTGGGTCGAATCGGTAACGAGCTTGTTATCCCAATAGATCTGAACGTGGTCGACCGACACTACGTGTTGATTCAACGAGATAGCCACTGGCCCCGGTCTCTTGCGATTTGGGTTCGTGATCTTGAATATCCGACGAGCGAGCTGATTGCCACCGATGCCCGTACCGAACATCTCCCCAAGCCACGCCGGCCCCTTGCTGAGGGCATAATCAAGAGAGGCTGCGAGACTTCCCTTCCCTCCTATGAGGCAGAAGTCCACGGTGTCCCCCTCCTCCGATAGCACAAATCGGAGGAACGCGGCGCACACACCCCGAACGCCTGAGGTCCATTGAAAGCTACCATATGACACATAGGCACCAGCCGTCTTTCCACGGATACACGCGAGGGTTCGAGCGATCCCAGCGAGACGCACTTCGGTCTTTACCAGTTCAATACGAGAAGCTCCCTCGAAGTGAAAAATGAAGCTGTTTCCTTGCATACCGACCCCCTCCTCAATGCGCATCGGAGGTGAGCATGGCGTAAGTCAGCGGTTTCACCTTACTGCAAAGATTTCGGATCCAAACTCGGAGATAAAAGCGGAGATAAAGAGGTCGCTCCTCATTGAGTTCGTAGAGTCGCGCGATAGACGCGAATAGTCTCTGCGTTGAACTTCCACTCTCCATCAATAAGCTCTCCCCAGGCCGCAACCTCCTCAAATCCCTCACGACTTCGCTGCTGCTGACACAGCTCGTCATCCTTGGTGACCACCAGCGTATAGCGGGGCACAGGCCTTTGCGGGAGACAGCTACCGGCATAATGCTCAAAGGTGCGGTCAGGATTCAGATAGAGGTAGTGCTTGGGGAGCTCCCCGAGCGCGGGGATATCATGCCGAGTTATCAACGTGGGCTCCGGCCTGATACCCGGAGGGGTCACCCTTTGAGCGAGCTGCCATACTCGAAACGAGAGAGGAGGATGATCCGGAATTGGAAGGCGATACACCGTCCATACTGCGGGCCCAACAACGCACAACAGAAGGAGCGCCATTGCTCTTGTGGAGAGACGATACAGCTCAATTCGCTTCGATAGTCCGAGCGCAGCGAGCAGAACGAAGAGCGGAAAGATCGGCGCACTACGATGCATCCCTGTCATCATATACCAGGAGAGCTCCGGGGACATGCCGCTCGCAAAGAAGCTGACCAGGACCAGCGCGACGGACCAGACACAGAAATAAAACACGAGCGAGCCAAAACGACCAAGAAGACCCGCCACAAGAAAAATAAGGAAGAGGATCTGAAACGGCACCGCGGCGTACCATCTCCCATTGCTCTGAAGAGCGATAAAGGTCGCGAGCTCCCAGAGCCGATCTGAAACATTGCCTACAGTCTTCGGATCAACACTCAGCCGCATGTCGAGGCGGTACGCGAAGGTCTGCGCAAAGCACACCGCCGCGAGCACCGCAGTGACGAGCAGAGGACCAGGGCTTTGCGGTGGCAGCTTCCTGCGGACAGCCATCCACAGACCAAGGGCGCCCAGGAGGCAAAGCACCGAAAGTATCGGCGGATACATCGAGGTCGAAACTAAGACGAGGGCAAGTAATGAGAAGAAAGCCAATCGATCCGAGCGCTCTAACCACAACGCGATGAGTCCCATAAAGATAATCGTGAGCGCCACGGGTTGGGTTGTCTGATCGTGGTAGTAGATGATTCGAATGATGAGGGCGCATTGAAAAAGGAGCAGCATGGCCAGACCGGTGATGAAGTCACTGGTTCGGGCGCGCTGGGTAACAATTCGAATGGCCTGCGCCAAGAGAACGATACCCGGGAAGAGAAGTAAGGACGCCCCAAGGTTCGCCATACATGGCGAAAATCCGAAGAGGAGCACGGGCAACGCTTGCAGTACGTATGAGCGGGTTGGATATCCTATGAAACATTGATCAAGAAACCCGAAATCGACGGTGCCCAGAAAAGCCTTCTGGGGACACCCAACCTCGAAGATATTCTCATCACTCAACAACCGCTCCGAAAAAGCAGCCGCAAGGATAAAGAGCCACCACACCACAACCGTTCCAACGGTCCACCACGCTCGCTCCTCCCGGGCTTGCCTCACAAGCGCCCCAAAGGTGCGGCCAGCGACGATAAAGACCAAGAGATATACACAGAGGAGCCAACCGTAGCCCACTAAACCGAGCGGGGGATATATCGCCACGAGTAGATCAAGGAGGGGATAGAACAGGAGAAAGAGGGTCGTTGGTTTAAGTACAAGCCGCACGAACGAAAACATACGATTCCTACTCCCTACTCAACACCTGCCGAAACTCTGCCTCATATCGGCTGGTCGCTTTCTCGCGATTCCACTCCTGAGACACGTACCTCCAGCCGCGAGCGCCCATCTCACTCAATACGCTCGGAGTATCTCTAAGATCACGGAGCGATCTCAAGAGACAGGACGCGAGCTGCGCCGGATCCTCCGCCGGACTCACATAACCGACCCGATGAGATGCAATAAACCCGCTCATCCTTGACGCACGAGGAACACTCGCGATGATAGGGCGAGCCGCCGCCATGATCGAATAAACTTTTGACGGATACACACACCCAAACAGCCGCGCGGGCGTTAGGATCAGGTGCGCATGACAAGCGGCCATGGCCGCTAATACCTCGCTTCGAGCCACTGGCGGCTGATGCACAACGTTTTCGTACTGACCGGCGATCCTGAGAGCCTGCTCGCGCTTGACACCATCTCCACGAAGAATGAACTGAAAGTTGGACATTTCTCCCTTTGCGGTGAGCTCTTTGAGAGCAACCTCCAACGCGTCCAGATCACATGCAAGGCCAAGATTGCCCGCGTACTGAATGACTATCGGGCCATCCGCCGATGGCATCGGAAGCGGTTCCGTATCCGAGACCATCGAAGGTGCCCAATTATGTATGACCGTTTCCGTTACAACGCCGCGTCTCGCCAGAAGCTCAACATGGTCGGATGAGACCGCGATGATCCTTTTCGCCTTACGCGCCATAAAGGAGTGCATCCTTTTGAGAGGCCACGCACACAGCGCCACCGGTTGAAGACCTACGCCCTCGGCGAACTCAGGATAGAGATCTTGCGTAATGACCACAAAGGGTCGCTTCAAGCACCAACACATGAATCCCCCGAAAAGATCGATAAAGGGGGGCTCTGACGCGAGCACGACCAGGTCGTAGGGCTTCGACACGGACAGAAAGAAAACCGCTCTCGCGATGAACAGAAAGCTCGACAACCATCGAAGTGCCTTGGACGCGACAGCTCTCTCAGCCGGAATCCACGCCGGCATCGGTCGACTTTCAACGTTATATGAATTTGAGAGCTCCCCACCGTTCACCGCGGTCTCACAGAGCACCGTTACACGCATCGAGTGCGAGAGATCTTCAACGAGCTCCCGCAATAAGACCGCGGTCGCGGCTTCACTTGGAGCGAAGTATTGATTAATGAGCAGTATGCGCTTCGGGGAGTCCATCTCTCCCGAACGATACCTGATAGCCGGCCATGCAACAACGAGGTTGCTCTGAGGACTGGCTCTCGCCGTTGCTGTTAAAACACCTCTTCATAGAGGATGACGTACGGTTGGCGAGTTTTCGGATCATGATGTACCTCGGTAACGTAGAGGGCGTTCCCAACCACGCAGTCGAAGGTGAACGGCTTTGCCTGCCCCGTCCAATTGAAATCCGAGATATGAGACAACGGAGGCGGTCGTGAGGTCGTCGAGCCCCCGACGATCATCGGAGGGATTAGGATTGGAATGAGGATCATTGCTTAACGTCATACGATATACCTTGGCGTACAAGGCGCCGGGGATCGGGCCAAGCGCTGTCCGATGTATCCCCTCCTAGTATCAACTCGACGGCGTCGGTGAAAGGATTTTTGACCCGAAAAGGGAGTTCCACCCAAAAGCTCAGGGAAGGTATGAGACAGGTCACACCGCCTGGATGACGCAGGAGTTCATTCGATTTACCCCCTCAGCGCAATCAGGGATTCGCTGGTACACCCTGCATAAGTAGCTCGTTTCAGGATCTCTTTCCGAGGAGCCTTTGATACCTTAGGGTGGATCGTGATAGCCTTACAGTGCGTTTCGAATGCAAAGACCACTCACGTTACCGGAGCATTTCATGGCCTCATTTTCCCTCGAACAACACGGCATCACCGTAAAGACTGTGCATCGAAACCTCGCGCCGTGTCGGCTCTACGAGGAGGCGATCCTCAAGGAGCCTGGAACCCGTATCGCTGACTCGGGCGCTCTCGTTGCCTACTCTGGGGCGAAGACGGGACGCTCCCCAAAAGATAAACGAATCGTGAAGAGCGACCCCTCGCAAAAGGATATCTGGTGGGGAAATGTCAACGTCGCGCTTGAGCCGAACATCTTCGATATCAATCGTGAGCGCGCTGTGGATTACCTCAACACTCGCGAGACCCTCTACTGCTTCGACGGTTTTGCGGGATGGGATCCATCCTCTCAGATCTCAGTTCGTGTGATCTGCTCCCGCCCGTACCACGCGCTCTTCATGCACACGATGCTCATCCGACCAACTCCTGAGCAGCTTGAAAACTTCGGCACACCGGACTTCGTTATCTTCAACGCGGGCGAATTCCCAGCGAATCGACACACCCCCGGAATGACCTCCAAGACAAGTATCGATCTCAATTTCGAGAAGGGAGAGCTCGTCATCCTCGGAACCGAATACGCAGGTGAGATGAAGAAAGGGGTGTTCACAGTCATGAACTACCTCATGCCGAAGCGTGAGATCCTCTCGATGCACTGCTCCGCTACTGCCGACAAGAATACCGGACGCTCAAGCGTTCTCTTCGGACTCTCCGGCACCGGAAAGACAACTCTTTCAGCGGATCCAAAACGTCTCCTTATTGGAGATGACGAGCACTGCTGGTCAGAGACCGGTATCTTCAATATCGAGGGTGGATGCTACGCGAAGGCGATCGACCTTACGCCAGAGAGCGAGCCCGACATCTTCCAAGCGCTCCGTTTCGGAGCTGTCTTAGAGAACGTGGTACTCGACGCTGAGAAGCGCACCGTTCAATTCCACGATAAATCCATTACGGAAAATACCCGTGGAGCGTATCCGATTGAGTTCATTAAGAACGCTAAGATACCGTGCGTCGCTGGTCACCCAACTGACATTATCTTCCTCACCTGTGACGCGTTCGGCGTGCTCCCTCCAGTAAGCAAGCTCTCCGCTGCTCACGCGATGTACCACTTCATTAGCGGCTACACCGCGAAGGTAGCTGGCACGGAGATGGGGATAACTGAGCCAACAGCGACCTTCTCACCATGCTTTGGTGGGCCGTTCCTGGTATGGCACCCAGCTAAGTACGCCGAGCTCCTGGCGGAGAAGATGAAGCACCACAAAGCGAACGTGTGGCTCGTCAACACCGGTTGGACCGGTGGCAGTTACGGCGTGGGCTCACGAATGAAGCTGAACCTCACCCGCCACATCATCGACGCTGTCCACAGCGGCGAACTCGCCAGCGCCCCAACCCAGAAGGACCCAACGTTCGGATTCGAGGTGGTAACGGCGTGCCCAGGGGTTCCATCAGATGTCCTGATCCCGCGAAACACCTGGAAGGATAAGGCAGCCTACGACGCGGCGGCTAAGAAGCTTGCGCAACTCTTTGTGAACAACTTTAAGACCTACGAGGGCGGGGTATCGGCCGAGGTGCGGGCGGCTTCGCCGGTGGGGTAGGGGTCGTATCATATTTCCGGAGGGCCTGTGTCCTCACAGGCCGGTGCTGCGCGAACGTTTCGTTGCGGGTTCCGGCCCGTCGGGAGACGGGCCCTCCGGTTCATCGCATCCCACGGTTTGTCCCTCGAGTATCGAAAATCCCCCCCAAATCCCCCATCAAACCTTTGCGCCCGGGGCGTAACGAGATTATGCTTGCCCAAACACTCGAACCCTTTATCTGATGAAGTCATCCAGCGCCTCAGCACTCCTCAAAGATATCACGTCGATGAAGACGTGTCCTTTGTGCGTATTTATCGGCGCGCCGGATCGGATCCGTCGAGAGCGCGCACTTAGATTCATCCTCTCACACTTCGCAGGGAAAAATTTCCGCCCCCTTTCCTACTCCTTCACCGAGCAAGGCCGACAAAATATCTCAGGACTCCTGAACGAGATCTCTGAGCCATCACTCTTCGAGCCAACACGATACGTAGTCATTCGAGGGATTGAGACGGCGAAGGTCGTCGATCTTGAGCCCCTTACGAACTTCATGAACAGGAAGATCGAGGGAGTTCATATCATCCTTGTCGGTGATGGCTTTCCACAGAGCCAAAACTTCAAGAAAGCGGTCGAAAAGCTCGGCACCATACTCACCTTCGAGCCTCTCAAGGGGGCAGAGCTACGACGATGGACAGAGCGAGAGCTTAAGCAAGCCGGCGTCGAGGGTGCTACAGACGAGATCGTGGAGGTGGCCCTCTCACTCGCCGCTGAGGAGCCTGAGGCTATCGCCGCGCTCATTGAGAAGCTCGCCCTCTACCTCGATGGGGACACGCCAACGACAGAGGTGATGCGTAAGCTCATCCCGGGGCGTTCATCAGCCAGCGACTTCGAGCTCGCGGACGCGCTCATGAGTAAGAAGCGAGCGCCGACAGAGGTTCTTATTCACCAACTGATCGCGCAGGGCTCAAGCCCGTTCATGCTCCTCGGCCTCCTTACCAAAACCTTCGTAACGCTCTACCGCATTCGAGCGATGCTGGATAAGGGGCTCCAACAACAGGACATTCGCACCTCACTTGGAATCTCCCCCTGGCTCTTCAATCGATATTTTCCTATCTCGCGCACACAAACGTTAAGCGCACTCTCAAGCCACTGCGAGGCGCTCCTTCGAGCAGACTTTCGATTGAAAGATAAATCACTAGGACACGGAGCAACCTTCAGCAACCTCGCCAGTCAGATCTCTCATAGAGCATAACGAACGTGAACAAGCCCGCCACACTTCTCAGTATCATGCTCGCTACCGTTCTCGTCGCCACGAACGTTGCAGATGCAAAGCCGAAATCAAAAACAAAGGGAAAGATCTCTCGCAAGTCGACGCAGACCACGTCCTACCCGCTCCTTGGAAATTCCAATTCGAAATACAGGGGATGGGATTATCTTGCGAGCAGGTTACGGAAAGCTGGCGTCGCTGAATCCGATATCAATGGAATCTTCTCAAATCCAACCATGCCGCGCTTTACCTTCGTTCCCTTTAAAGTGAAGCCGAAAGAGCCGCATTCCATCTACGCCTCGTTTGACAGAGATTCATTCGCACAACTCGGAGCATCCTTTATCGAAGAGTACGATTCCGAGTTCGACAGGATGGAACGGAAGTACGGCGTGCCACGTGAGGTAGTGACCGCAATACTCGTGATCGAGACCCAGATCGGCAAACACACAGGCAAGGAGATAATCGTGCACCGACTCTCCCGTCTCGCGGCGGTGCTCGACCCGCACAACGTGCAAGAGAACTATCGAAGACTGAAGGCGGCGGACCCCTCCGTTACCCTTGAGGATGTGAAAAGTCGTGGCAAATACCTTGAAGAAACCTTCCTGCCAGAGATCCCGGCGTTGATCGAGATGTCCAAGCGAAACCAGGTCAACACCTTCCACATCCTCGGCTCAAGCGCAGGAGCTTTTGGCATTCCGCAGTTCCTTCCAACAGCGTTCATTAAGTACGGCGTTGATGGAGATGATGATGGTCAGGTTTCTCTCTTTAACAAAGTCGACGCACTCTGGTCCGCGGGAAATTACCTCGCTGCATTCGGGTACAAGGCCGACCTTCCCTACGCTGAGCGACGAAAAGTTATCTGGGAATACAACCGAAGCGACGCCTACATCGACACCGTGTTCCGTGTAGCGTCACGGATCCGCAACCTCGAAACCCAAGGCAATTAAGATCGGGTGGGTCCGGAGCGGCGGGAGTAGATCAGTTTCACGTATAATCCGGAGGGCCTGTGTCCTCACAGGCCGGTGATGCACGAACGTTTCGTCGCGGGTTCCGGCCCGTCGGGAGACGGGCCCTCCGGTTCATCGCATCCCATGAAATCGCA
>Ga0214921_10005475_pt1 | contig 17933 bp, 15 predicted proteins | sample LL1505_MetaG_FD_177992 | JGI IMG/M metagenome (GOLD analysis project Ga0214921, IMG submission 177992) | Freshwater microbial communities from Lake Lanier, Atlanta, Georgia, United States - LL-1505 | ecosystem: Environmental > Aquatic > Freshwater > Lake | place: USA: Georgia | collected...
CCGCAATCGCGGCTTGCAGCAAATTGGCATGAAAAGGCAGCACGCGCACGCCGTCGCCGGTGGTGCCCTCGGGGAACACGGCCAGCACATCACCGGCACGCAGTCGCTCGGCCATGTGGTGCACCACGCGCAATGCGTCGCGGGCGCTGGCGCGCTCGATGTACAAAGTACCCGCCGCCGTCGCCAGCGGGCCGATGAGCGGCCAGGATTTCAGCTCCGACTTGGCCACAAAGCGGCAGTACTGCGCCGCATGCAAAACCACGATGTCCAGCCAAGAAATATGGTTGGCCACCAGCAGCACCGGCCCGGGCTGGGCCGCTCCGTGCAGCACCAGCCGGATGTCCATGATGCGCAAGACATCCTGCGCCCAGCGCTGCACCGCTGCGTGCTGCTGGACCACGGCCATGCCGGGGAAGCGGGCATACAAAGTCCATAAGCCCGCCAGCGCATGACAGAGCAGCCGCAGCAGGCGCACCAGCGCCACCGCATGGCGCAGCAAGCGCCGGGTCACCATGGCTCAGGGAGCCGGATCGGCACTGAAAACCAGGCTTCCGCCCACCACCGTGTGCAGCACCTGCCCGGGCAGTTCATAGCCCTCAAACAAGGTGTGCTTGCCCTGGCTGCGCAAGGTCTGCGGGCCCACACGCCAGACTGCCGCCGGATCAAAAACACAGATGTCCGCCTGGCAGTCCAACGCCAAACGGCCCGGGCTGGCCTGGTGGGCGCGGGCGGATTCGCCCAGCAAATCGGCGCTGCGGTGGGTCACGACGCCCAGCGCTTGCGGCAGCGGGACCTGCGCCTCAGCCGCCCATTTCAGGGTCAGGCTGAGCAGCAGCTCCAGCCCGGTGGCACCCGGCGTGGCTTCGCTAAAAGGCAGGGTTTTTTCGTCCGCACCTACCGGCATGTGGTCCGAAACCAGGACATCCACCGTGCCGTCGGCCAGCCCGGCGCGCAAAGCCGCGCGGTCGGCCTGCTGGCGCAGCGGTGGTGTCAGGCGGGCGCGGCTGTCGAAATAGCCGATGTCCATGTCCGTCAAATGCAGCGAGTGGATGCTGACGTCGCAGCTCACCGGCAGGCCCTCGGCCTTGGCACGGCGCACCAGCTCCACCCCGGCGGCGCTGCTCAGGCGGCACAGGTGCACCCGGGTGCGGGTGCTGCGCACCAGCTCAAAAATCGTGTGCAGGGCGATGGTTTCGGCGGCCACCGGCACGCCGGACAAACCCATGCGCGTGGCCAGCGCGCCACTGGCGGCCACGCCCCGGCCCAAATACATGTCCTGCGGGCGCAACCAGACGGTGTAGCCAAAGCTGGCCGCGTACTGCAGGGCGCGCTGCAGCACCTGGGTGTCGGCCAGCGGCACTTCGGCCTGGCCGAAACCGACGCAACCCGCTTCATACAGCTGCACCATCTCGGTCAGCACCTGCCCGGCCAGCCCGCGTGTGAGCGCGCCTATGGGGAACACCCGCGCGCCATGCAATTTGCGCGCGCGAAAGCGCAACATATCTACCAGACCGGGCTCGTCCAGCACCGGGTCGGTGTCGGGCAGACAGGCCAGGCTGGTAACGCCACCGGCCACCGCCGCACCCAACTCGGACGCCAGCATGCCTTCATGCTCATGACCCGGCTCGCGCAGCCGCACAGCCACATCGACCAAACCGGGCGCGGCTACACAGCCGCGCGCGTGCAGCGTGCGCTCGGGTGTAAATCCGGCAGGTGCGGCTCCCAAGCCGACGATGCGCCCCTCGGCAATTGCCAGATCGCCAACCTGGTCAAACCCGCTGGCCGGGTCCAGAATGCGCGCGCCTTGAATCAGTAGCTTCATGCTTCGTTCCCCGCCACGATGCTCATCACCGCCATGCGCACGGCTATGCCAAAGGTGACCTGGGACAGGATCACACTTTGCGGCCCGTCGACCACGGCCGAATCCATTTCCACGCCCCGGTTGATCGGCCCGGGGTGCATCACGATCGCATCGGGCTTGGCCAGCAGCAGGCGCTCGGGCGTCAAGCCAAAGCGCTTGAAATATTCCTGGCTGGAAGGCAACAGCGCGCCGCTCATGCGCTCGTTTTGCAGGCGCAACGCAATCACCACGTCGCAGCCGCACAAGCCCTCATCCAGGGTGTGGCACACCCGTACGCCCATGTGCGCCATATCCGCGGGCACCAGGGTTTTGGGGCCGACCACGCGCACCTCAGCGCAGCCCAGGGTGGTCAGGGCGTTGATGTCCGAGCGTGCCACCCGCGAATGCAAAACGTCGCCGACGATGGCCACGGTCAGGTTCGTGAAGTCTTTTTTGTAGTGGCGTATGGTGTACATGTCCAGCAGCGCCTGCGTCGGGTGGGCGTGGCGGCCGTCCCCGGCATTGACCACGTGCACATGGGGCGCGACATGCTGGGCAATCAGGTAGGGCGCGCCGGACTCGCTGTGGCGCACCACAAAAATATCGGCCGCCATGGCGCTCAAATTAGAAATAGTGTCCAGCAGCGACTCGCCCTTGGACGCACTGGAGCGCGCAATATCCAGGTTGATCACATCCGCCGAGAGGCGCGTAGCGGCGATCTCGAACGTGGTGCGCGTGCGCGTACTGTTCTCGAAAAACAGGTTGAAAACGCTTTTGCCGCGCAGCAGCGGGACCTTCTTGACCTCGCGGTCACTGACCGACACGAAGTTGGACGCCGTATCCAGGATGTGCATGATCAGATCACGCGACAAACCTTCGGTAGAGAGCAGGTGAATCAATTCACCGTTTTTATTCAGTTGGGGGTTGTAGCGCTTGGACATGGGTTCAGGCGGTCAGGCCGCTGCGTCGGGGCGCAAGGCCTTGGTCTTGAGATCGAAGCGCAGGCTGCCGTCTTCGCCCTGCGCCAGCGCCAGTGACTGGGTGGCGGGCAGGCGCACACGGGCAGCGGCAAAGTCGGCCTGGATAGGCAACTCCCGCCCGCCCCGGTCGACCAGCACCGCCAGCTTCACGCTGGCCGGGCGGCCGTAGTCGAACAATTCATTGAGCACCGCGCGCAAGGTGCGGCCGGTGTACAGCACATCGTCCACGACCAGCAGATGCGCGCCGTTGATCTCAAACGGCAGCTGGGTACGCCCGCCACCACCCAGACCGCGCTGGGCAAAGTCGTCGCGGTGCATGGCCGAGGAAATCACCCCGCAAGCACCCGGCAGACCCAGGCCCGCTTGCAGCCGCTGCGCCAGCCAGGCGCCACCCGAGGTGATGCCCACCAGGCGCGTGCCGTCGCGGCACCAGGGCCGCACGCCACCGAGCAAATCGGCATACAGCGCCTGGGCATCCAGCGTCAAATCGCTCATGGCAAATCCTGCAAAAACTGGTTGAGGATGATGGCCGCAGCCGCCGCGTCAGGGTCACGCGCACCACTGGCCAGCGCCTCGGTGGTGCTGTAGCGCTCGTCGACCTCGAACACCGGCAGGCCAAAGCGCCCATGCAACTGGCGGGCAAACTTGCGCGCCCGCGCCGTGTTCTCGTGCGCCGCGCCGTCCGGGTGGTAGGGCACGCCGACCACGATGGCGTCCGGTTGCCAGTCTTTCAGGCGCTGGGCCACATGCGCAAAACGGGCGTCGCCCTCGGCGTGGATGGTGGCTTGGGGCTGCGCGTTGCGCAGCAAGCGGTTGCCCACGGCAACGCCGGTGTGCTTGGTGCCGAAATCAAAGGCCATAAAAGTTTGCAGACCAGCCGGTACCGCCAGGGGTGCCAGAGCCGCAGCGGCACTCATGCGTGGCCCGCCTGGGTGGAAATCATCCAGGCCTGCAAACCCAGCAGGCCCAGGGCGCGGTCGTAGCGCTCGGCCATGGGTGCGTCAAAAATCAAATCGGTATCGGCCTGCACCGTGAGCCAGGAATTCTCTTTGAGTTCGCTCTCCAATTGGCCCTCGCCCCAGGCTGCATAACCCAGCGATACCAGCACCCGCTTGGGGCCGCCGCCGGTGGAAATCGATTCCAGCACGTCGCGCGAGGTCGTCATGTCCAAGCCGCCGGGCACGCGGATGGTCGACTGATAGGGCGAAGCCTGTTCCGGCTCGCTGGCGCCGAACACCGGGTCATGCAGCACAAAACCGCGGTCCTGGTGCACCGGACCGCCTTGCAGCACCGGGCTGGCCGCCAGATCGCTACGGGGCATGGCCAGGTCGATCTTGACAAACAGGGCCTCCATCGAGATGTCCACCGCCTTGTTGATCATCAGGCCCATGGCGCCCTGGTCGTTGTGGTCCACCAGATAGACCACGCTCTTGGCGAAAAACGCATCTTCCATGCCCGGCATGGCAATCAAAAAATGGTTGGTGAGATTGGTGGGTGCAGAATCGCCGGACATCGACCCATTTTAGCCACCGGCATGTTCCCAACACCCCCCGCTTCCGCCCCTGCCACCACCACCGCGCTGGTCTGGCTGCGCCGCGACCTGCGCCTGCACGACCATGGGGCGCTGCACGCCGCGTTGGGGGCCGCGCAGCGCATCGTGCTGGTTTTTGTATTTGACACGACCATCCTGGATCCCCTGCCGCGCTGCGACCGGCGGGTGGAGTTCATCCGCGACACCCTGGCTGAAATGGACGCGGCCATTCGCGCCATGGCACCGCAGGCCGCGCTGGTCTGCCGCCATGGCGACCCGCTGGCCGAAATCCCTGCCGTGGCGCAGGCCGTGGGCGCGGGTCTGGTGGTTGCGGCCCACGACGACGAACCGCAGGCCCTCTCCCGCGACGCCGCCGTGGCACAGGCCCTGGCCCGCGCCGGTATCGCCTGGCACAGCGTCAAAGACCAGGTGGTGTTCGAGCGGCGCGAGGTGCTGACCCAAACCGGCAAACCCTACGGGGTCTTCACGCCCTATTTGCGGGCCTGGCTGGCAAAGCTGCAGGCACAAGGCGACGCCGATGTAGCCGAGCGTTCGAGCGCCGGGCTGGCGCAGCAGCTGGCCCCGGTGGACCCCACGCTGGCCAGCGGCATCCCTTCACTCGGGGACCTGGGATTTACCACCACCAATTTGCGCCAGCTCGGTATCGCGCCCGGCAGCACTGGTGCACAAGCCCTGCTGGACGATTTTTTGCCGCGCATGGCTGCTTACGAGGAACGGCGCAACTTTCCGTCGGTCAAAGGCCCCAGCTACCTGGGCGTGCACCTGCGTTTTGGCACGCTCTCCATCCGCGAACTGGTGCGCGCCGCCCTGCCCGCCCAGCGCAGCGGCGACACCGGTGCACAGGTCTGGCTGGCCGAGCTGGTGTGGCGCGAGTTTTATGTGCAAATCCTGGCCAACTTCCCGCATGTGGCCACACGCGCCTTCAAGCCCGAGTACGACACCATCCAGTGGGACGAGGACGACGCAGCGCAGCGCCGTTTTGCCGCCTGGTGCGCCGGGCGCACCGGCTACCCGCTGGTGGACGCGGCCATGCTGCAGCTGAACCAAAGCGGCTATATGCACAACCGCCTGCGCATGGTGGCAGGCAGCTTTCTGGTGAAACACCTGGGGCTGGACTGGCGTTGGGGCGAGCGCTACTTCGCGCAGCAGCTCAATGACTTTGATCTGGCCTCCAACAACGGAGGCTGGCAGTGGGTGGCGTCCAGCGGCTGCGATGCGCAGCCGTATTTCCGCATCTTCAATCCCTTGTCCCAAAGCGAAAAATTTGACGCCCAAGGTGCTTTCATACGCCGCTACCTGCCCGCTTTGGCGGGGCTGGACGCCAAAAGCATACACGCGCCCTGGCTGGCGCGGCCGCTCTCGCTGGCGGCGGCCGGTGTGGTGTTGGGCGATGGGCCGGATGCCAATTACCCCATGCCCATCGTCGACCACGCGCAGGCGCGCGCCAAAACGCTGTTGCGCTACAGCGTGGTCAAAAAAACAGAGGCCGGGGCGGAGGCGTCAGAAAGCTGAGGCGCGTGGCTCAGATCTTGACCATCTCGAAGTCTTCTTTGCGGGCACCGCACTCGGGGCACACCCAGTTCATGGGCACATCGGCCCAGAGCGTGCCGGGGGCGATTCCATCATCCGGTGCGCCCAGCGTCTCGTCGTAAATCCAGCCGCAAATCAAGCACATCCAGGTGGTGGTAGTCATTCGGGAGCCCAGAATCCAAAGAATAGAATGGGCGCGATTGTAGCTTTGCGGTACCCCCATGGCCCACGCCCCACCCCCCATCCATGTCGAGGACGACGCCGCGCTGCAAGCCGATGACGACGGGCCGGCGGCCTGCGTCATGGTTTTCAATGCCAACGACCCCAGCGGCGCGGGCGGCATAGGCGCTGACATTACCGCCATGTCCTCGGTGGGCGTGCATGTGCTGCCGGTGGTGACCGGCGTCTACGCCCGCGACACCACAGAAATCGTCGACCACTTTCCCCTTGATGACGAGGCCGTCGCCGAACAGGCGCGCACGATTTTGGAGGACCTGCCGGTGCAGGTCTTCAAAGTTGGCTTTGTCGGCACTCCGGAAAACCTCAGCGCCATCGCGGAACTGGTGAGCGACTATGCCGAAGTGCCGGTGCTGACCCACATGTCTGACCTGTCCTGGTGGCGCGAGGACGCCATCGACCAGTACCTGGACGCCTGCGCCGAACTGCTGCTGCCCCAAACCACGCTGCTGGTGGGCAATTACCAGACCCTGACGCGCTGGCTGCTGCCCGACTGGAGCGCCCAGCGCAACCCGACAGCGCGTGATATTGCCATTGCCGCGCATGAACACGGTGTGGCCTACACCTTGGTCACCGGCATCGCCCTGCCCGACCAGTTTGTGGAGAACAGCTTGTGCTCACCGACCGCTGTGATCCGGAGCGAAAAATACGAACGCCTGGAAGCGCAATTTGCCGGGGCCGGTGACACCCTGAGCGCGGCGCTGGCCGCCCTGATCGCCACCGACACCGAGCTGGGCGAGGCCACCAGCGAGGCGCTGAGCTACCTGGACCGTTGCCTGGAAGGCGGTTTCCGCCCCGGTATGGGCCTGGTCCAACCGGACCGGCTGTTTTGGGCCCACAGCGACGAGGATGACGAGGGAGAAGCCGACGAAGGTGGCAGCGGTGGCGACTTCAGCTTTGAACTCCCGCCCGGCCCTACGCGCCACTGAGCCCCTGGGAACGCCAAGCCTTACGATATTCCCCGCAGACCCTTGATTCCGGAACGACTTTGACCCGCCACCTTTTTGCATTTTCCGCACCATGACCCAGATTGACCGCAACCTCGAACTTTTTCAACGCGCCGCGCGCGTCATCCCCGGCGGCGTGAATTCGCCGGTGCGCGCCTTCAAGGCCGTGGGCGGCACACCCCGCTTCATCAGCCGCGCCCAGGGCGCGTACATGTGGGACGCCAACGGCCAGCGCTATGTGGACTACATCGGTTCCTGGGGTCCGATGATTTTGGGCCACGGCCATCCCGAGGTGGTGGAGGCGGTGCAAAAAGCGCTGCACCAAGGCTTTTCATTTGGCGCCCCCACCGAGCGTGAGGTGGAGCTGGCCGTGGAAATCTTGAAATTGATGCCCAGCATGGACATGGTGCGCCTGGTCAGCTCGGGCACCGAAGCCGCCATGACCGCCATCCGCCTGGCGCGGGGCGCGACCGGGCGCAGCAAACTCATCAAGTTCGAAGGCTGCTACCACGGCCACGCGGATGCGCTCCTGGTCAAGGCCGGCTCCGGGCTGGCGACTTTTGGCAACCCCACCAGTTCCGGTGTGCCACCCGAAGTGGTGCAGCACACGCTGGTACTCGAATACAACAACGTGGCGCAACTCGAAGAAGCCTTTGCGCTGCACGGCAAAGAGCTTGCCTGCCTGATGATCGAGCCGATTGCCGGGAACATGAATTTTGTGCGCGCCTCGGTCCCCTTCATGCGCCGCGCCCGCGAGCTGTGTACCGAACACGGCGCTTTGCTGGTGCTGGACGAAGTGATGACAGGTTTTCGCGTGGCGCTGGGCGGCGCGCAAAGCGTGTACGCCAAACACATCCCCGGCTTTGCGCCGGACATGACGGTGATGGGCAAGGTCATAGGCGGCGGCATGCCGCTGGCGGCTTTTGGCGCGAAACGCGCGGTCATGGAACACCTGGCACCCTTGGGCACGGTTTACCAGGCGGGCACGCTCAGCGGCAACCCGGTGGCCACCGCCTGCGGTCTGGCCACGCTGCGCCTGATCAGCCAGCCCGGTTTTTATGAGGCGCTCGCCTCCAAAACACGTGCCCTGACCCACGGTTTGCTGGCCGCGGCCCAGGCGGCTGGTGTGCCCTTTAACGTGGACAGCGAAGGCGGCATGTTCGGCTTTTTCCTGATGTCCGAGCTGCCGCAAAACTACGCCACTGTCATGCAAACCGACAGCAAGCGCTTTAACCACCTGTTCCACAGCATGTTGGACGCCGGTGTTTATTTCGCCCCCGCGCTCTACGAGGCCGGCTTTGTCAGCGCCGCGCACACCGACGCGGATATTGCGCACACGGTCGACGCTGCCAAGTCGATTTTTGCTGCGATGTAATCGGGACTCACGGGGTCGCTGGCGATGGATGCGGTCCGACTGGAGCTGGCCATAGAGCTCGCCGTCGTGCTGCTGGCACCTCCGCTGTACCAGTACTACCTCTGGCGCAAAGGCAAAACCACGCCGGCGCAGCTGCGCAAAACCTTGCAAATTTTTGCGCCGCTGTATCTGCTGGTGCTCGGCGCCATGGCCGTGGTGTTCAGCCGATAGCGGGCACAGCGCGTCACAAGAACCGGTCCAGCACCCGCTTGCTCTGCGCATCGAGCGCCAGCTGGTCCGGCACCAGGTAGTGGATGCCGTGGGCATCCGCAATCAGCAAGGCCTGGGCGCTGCCAATGCGGCGTATGTCCTCATCCCCGCGCAACACAAACTCGGTGCGGCCACGGTCGGTGTCCACGGTCCAGGTGCAGGGGGTTGAAAAACCGCTGACCGCAGCGATGCGCTGTATCACCGGCATGAATTCGCGGCGGGCGAGCTCTTCCTCGACCAGGGTGCGCGCCGGTTCGGGGATCGCGTCAATGTGCGCATACCAGACAACCTCATGGCCCTCGGGGTCGACCAGGGAGATGCCTTCTTGCGGAGCCTGAATGGGAAAGGCCCGCACCGGCACCACGCCAGGCACGCGCTGGCCTTGCGGGCTGGTCCATACCAGTTCGCCAAAAGCCGTACGCTCCAACTGGCAATCGGTCTGCTGCATGGGCGTCAGATTACTCATGGCGCGCTCCCGGGAATATCCTGCGCAGCGGCGTTGCGGGCCTGCGCTTCGTAGAGTTTGAAGTAAGCACCTTCGGCCGCCATCAGCGCGGCATGGGTGCCCTCTTCCACCACACGCCCGCGCTCCAAAACCACCAGCCGGTCGGCGCGCTGCAGCGTGGAGAGGCGGTGGGCGATCGCGATGGTGGTGCGGCCTTGCACCAGGTTTTCAAGCGCTTTTTGGATTTCTTTTTCGGTCTCGGAATCGACTGACGAGGTGGCTTCGTCCAGGATCAGGATGCGCGGATCGATCAGCAGCGCACGCGCAATCGAGATGCGCTGGCGCTCACCACCCGACAAGCCCTGGCCGCGCTCCCCCACCATGGAGTCGTAGCCATGCGGCAGGCGCAAGATGAACTCATGCGCATGCGCCGCGCGGGCGGCGGCGACGATTTGCGCGCGGCTGGCCTCGGGTAGACCATAGGCAATGTTCTCGGCAATCGTGCCGAAGAACAAAAACGGCTCTTGCAACACCAGGCCAATGTTGCGGCGGAAGTCGGCAATCGCATACGAGCGGATATCCACCCCGTCGACCAGGATGGCACCCTCCGATACATCGTAAAAGCGGCAAATCAGGTTGACCAAGGTGCTCTTGCCCGAACCACTCTGGCCGACCAGGCCGATCATCTCGCCGGGCGCGATCTGCAAATGGATGCCCCGGTTCACGGCGCGGTTGCCATAACGAAAACCCACATCGCGCAGTTCAATGCGCCCCTGCACCCGGTCCACGCGCACCGGGTTCTGCGGCTCGGGCACGCTGGATACATGGTCCAGGATGTCAAAAATGCGCTTGGCCGCCGAGGCCGACTTTTGGGTGACCGAAACGATGCGGCTCATGGAGTCGAGTCGGCCGTAAAAACGCCCTATGTAGGCGATGGCGGCGAGCAACATACCGACAGTGATCTCCCCGTGCGCCACCTGCCAGATGCCAAAGCCCCAGACCACCAGCAAGCCGATCTCGGTGAGCAGGGATACGCTGGGCGAAAACAGCGACCAGATTTTGTTGATGCGGTCGTTGACCAGCAGGTTGTGGCGGTTGGCTTCGCGGAAACGGCGCGACTCACGCGCCTCCTGGGCAAAGGCCTTGACCACCCGGATGCCGGGAATCGTGTCGGCCAACACGTTGGTGACCTCGCCCCAGACCCGGTCGATCTTCTCGAAACCGGTGCGCAGGCGGTAGCGCACATAGTGGATCATCCAGCCGATAAAGGGCAGCGGCACCAGAGTGATGAGCGCCAGGTAGGGATTCATGGAAAACAAAATCACCGCCGTCATGACGATCATCACCACGTCGCTGGCAAAGTCGGTCAGGTGCAGCGACAGGTAGACCGCGATCCGGTCGCTCTCGCTGCCCACGCGCGAGAGCAAATCCCCGGTGCGTTTGCCGCCGAAGTATTCCAGCGAGAGCCGCAGCAAATGGTCATAGGTGCTGGTGCGCAGGTCGGCGGCGATGCGCTCGGATGCCAGCGCCAGGATGTAGGTCTTGGCCCAGCTCAAAACCCAGGCCAGCAGACCCGAGCCCAGCAGGCCCGCCAGGTACCAGACGATGGTGCTGCGGGGGATGTGCTGTCCGTTTTGCAGAGGAATCAACACCTCATCGACCAGCGGAATCGTCAGGTAAGGCGGCACCTGGCTGGCTGCGGTGCTCAGCAGCATCAGCACAAAACCCAGCAGCAGCTGGCCCCGGTAGGGCTGGGCAAACTGCCACAGGCGCAGCAGCGTCCAGGTGGAGGGCGGGGCGTGGACAACTTTGGTGCAGACCGGGCATTCTTCGGCATCGGGCTCCAACGGGGCTTTGCAGCTCGGGCACAGGTTTTGCACCGCCAATGCCAGCGGCACGCCACGCATGGCACTGTCCTGGCGGGCGGCAAACTGGTCGACCAGCCGCAAAGCCTGTAGATTGCGCCCCAGGGTGAAGCGCCAGTGCCGCAACACGCCGCTGGCGTCATGCAGCCGCAACTGGCCCACACCGGCATGGTCATGGTGCTGCAAGCACAGCCCGCCGCGGTAGTCCCAGCTGCGGGCCGGGGCCTGGGGCGCTTCCAAATCCAGCAGACGTTGATCGGTGGCCACCAGCAGGCCTGCCCGGAAACGCAGCTGCCCGTCCAGGTCCAGCTCCAGCGCCGCGCACACGGTTTCGCCGGGACGCAAGTGCCCCGCCAGCGCCTGTTGCCAGGTGGGCGTCAGCTCGCCCACGGTTGGTGGCGCGTTGGGAGAAACTACAAGATGCATGTCAAAACAAGGGTTCAGAAAACAGCCCGCCCGGGGCCGGGGGACCGGCCCGGCGCAGCAGCGGCGCACACCCGACTATGCCCCAAGCGCGGACGCCGGGACCACAGCCGGTCATCGGCGAGAATACCGGCGGCACCACGAACCACGGCGGCGCACCTTACGGCCCGTCTTATTGCATGACCCAGCAGAAAACCATCGAGATTGTGCGGGTGACCCACCTGCGTGGCCCCAATATCTGGACCTACCGGCCGGTGATCGAAGCATGGGTCGACATCGGTTCGCTGGAGGACCACCCGTCCAACACCCTGCCCGGCTTTGTCGAGCGCCTGAGCGCCTGGCTGCCCAGCCTGGTGGAACATGAATGCAGCCCGGGCGTGCGTGGCGGTTTTTTGCAGCGCTTGTACGAGGGAACCTGGGCGGCGCACATTCTGGAGCACGTCTGCCTGGAGCTGCAGAACCTGGCCGGCATGCGCACCGGCTTTGGCAAAGCGCGTGAGACATCGCAGCGCGGGGTCTACAAAATCGCTTTCCGCACCCGCCAGCCCGATGTGGGCGAACGCGCGCTGCATCTGGGGCGTGGCTTGGTGCTGGCCGCCATCCACAACACCGCTTTTGATGTGGCGGCAGCAGTGGCCGAATTGCAGGAGATGGTCGACGACCTGTGCCTGGGACCCAGCACCGCGCATATCGTGGACGCTGCCACCGCGCGCCACATTCCCCATATCCGGCTGACAGCGGGCAATTTGGTGCAACTGGGCTACGGCAGCGCGCAGCGGCGCATCTGGACCGCCGAGACCGACCAGACATCGGCAATTGCCGAGGAAATCGCCAGCGACAAGGACATGACCAAGCGCATGCTGCAGGCCTGTGGCGTGCCGGTACCGCACGGTGTGCTGGTGGGCAGCGCGGCTGAGGCCTGGGACGCGGCCCAGTCCATAGGGACGCCGGTGGTGATCAAGCCCTACGACGGCAACCACGGGCGCGGCGTGTCGCTGGACCTGGAGTCGCGCACCGACATCGAAGCCGCGTATGCCCTGGCGCATGCCCAAGGCAGCGGGCAGGTGATCGTGGAGCAATTCATCCGTGGCAACGAACACCGCTTGCTGGTGGTCGGCCACCAGGTCGCGGCGGCGGCGCGCGGCACCACTTTGTATGTCACCGGCGACGGCGTCTCAACCATGAACGCCTTGATCGACCAACAGATCAACAACGACCCGCGCCGCGGCCGCGCCGAGTCCTTTCCGCTCAATGTGGTGGAGCTCCATGACAGCCCGGAAGTGATTTTGGAACTTGAGCGCGTGGGGCTCAAACCCGACTCGGTCCCCGAGGCGGGCCGCCAGGTGCTGATACAGCGCAACGGCAATGTGGCCTTTGACGTGAGCGCCGAGATACACCCCAGCGTCGCGCATGCAGCGGCGCTTGCTGCACGCGTGGTCGGCTTGGACATCGCCGGCGTGGACATGGTGCTGGAGAACTGCGCCCTGCCCTTGCTTGCGCAGCGCGGCGCGGTGATCGAGGTCAACGCCAGCCCGGGGCTGCTGGCCCATATCAAACCGGCCAACGGCAGCGGCCAGCCGGTGGGCAAAGCCATCATCAGCCACCTGTTCAGCAGCAGCCACAGCGGGCGCATTCCGGTGGTGGGTGTCACCGGCAGCCAGAACACCGGGCGCATCGCCCGCCTGATTGCCTGGTTGGTGCACATCAGCGGCAAGCATGTGGGTCTGGCGTGCAGCGAGGGGCTGTACCTCGACAGCCGCCGCGTGGATGCGTCGGACAGCACCCACCGGGACGCAGGCGAGCGCATTCTGATCAACCGCACGGTTGAGGCCGCCGTGTTCGAAAACCCCTGCGCCACCATACTGGGCGAGGGCTTGGCTTACGACAAGTGCGATGTGGGCGTGGTCACCGATATCGGATGGTCTGAGGGCCTGGCGCACTTTGACATTCTTGACGCCGAGCAATGTTTCAAAGTCACACGCACCCAGATCGACGTGGTGTTGCCCAGTGGAACTGCGGTGATCAATGCAGCGGATGCGCAGGCCCGGGAACTGGCCGATTTATGCGATGGCGCCGTCATTTTTTACGCTTTGGATCCGGCCAATCCGATACTGCTGCAGCACCGCGCACAGGGGCACAAAACCGTGTTCCTGCGGGACGATGCGGTGGTATTGGCCAGCGCCACCCAGGACATCGTGCTCCTGCGGCTGCCGCACCTCAAGCCGGCCAAGGCCGCGCAACCCGAGATGGTGATGGCGGCCGTGGCGGCCGCATGGGCGCTGGGCATCACGCCGGAATTGATTGCAGCCGGTTTACGCACCTTTGAGTCCAATCCGCAAAAGTCGCCTTACTAAAAATCGAATCAGATAGACGGAATCCCCATGGAAGTGACCCGTATCCGCGCCCTGCGCGGCCCCAATCTCTGGAGCCACCACACCGCGATGCAGGCCGTAGTCGCCTGCGATGCGGCCGAATGCGACGTGGCCGAACTGGCGGGTTTTGAGACCCGGCTGCGCCAGCGCTTTCCCGAAATCAGCGCGTTCCAGCCCATAGGCCAGCAAGGACAGGTTCCCGTGGCGCGGGTGCTGGAACTGGCGGCGCTGGGGCTGCAAGCGCAAGCCGGTTGTCCGGTGACCTTCAGCTGCACCAAGCCGACCCTGGAAGTCGGTGTCTTCCAGGTGGTGGTGGAGTACAGCGAGGAAGCTGTCGGTCGAATGGCCATGGACCTGGCGGCGCAGCTGTGCGCCAGCGCACGCGCGGCCACAGCTTTCGATGTGCAGGCGGCGCTGCACCAACTGCGCGACCTGGACGAGGAAGTGCGGCTGGGCCCCAGCACCGGCTCGGTGGTCAGCGCTGCGCTGGCACGCCAGATTCCGTACAGCCGCATGACCGAAGGCAGCATGGTGCGCTTTGGTTGGGGCCGCAAGCAAAGGCGCATACAGGCGGCCGAAATTGATGCCACCAGCGCCATCGCCGAAGCGATCGCACAGGACAAGGAACTGAGCAAAAAACTATTGCACGCCGCCGGTGTGCCGGTGCCGCTGGGACGCTCGGTACGCCATGCCGACGATGCCTGGCAGGCGGCGCAGGAGATCGGACTGCCGGTGGTGGTCAAACCGCTGGACGGCAACCAGGGCAAGGGCGTGACCGTCAATATCCAGGACGAGGCCGCCTTGCGCGCAGCCTATGCAGTGGCGGCGGGTTTTCGCGACCACGTGCTGGTGGAGCGTTACATGCCGGGCAATGACTTCCGCCTGCTGGTGGTCGGCGAACGGCTGGTTGCTGCGGCACGGCGCGATCCGCCCAGCGTGGCCGGCGATGGCGTGCACACCGTAGCGCAGCTGGTCGAGCGGGTCAACCAGGACCCGCGCCGGGGCGACGGACACGCCACGTCGCTGACCAAAATCCGTTTCGATGAAATCGCCCTGGCCTGTCTGCGCAAGCAGGGTTTTGATGCCGATTCGGTGCCCGACAAGGGCCAGCGCGTGAACCTGCGCAACAACGCCAACCTGTCCACCGGCGGCTCGGCCACGGATGTGACCGACGATGTGCATCCCGAAGTGGCGGCCCGCGCGGTGGCTGCCGCGCAAATGGTGGGGCTGCATATCTGCGGCGTCGACATGGTGTGTGAAACGATTTTGCGCCCGCTCGAAGAACAAGGCGGCGGTGTCGTGGAAGTGAACGCGGCGCCGGGCCTGCGCATGCACCTCAACCCCTCATTCGGCAAAGGCCGGGCGGTGGGCGAGGCGATTATTTCCAGCCTGTTCAAACCCGGTCATAACGGCCGCATCCCGGTGGTAGCGGTGACGGGCACCAATGGCAAAACGACCACTGTGCGGCTGATTTCGCACCTGCTGGCCGCGCAAGGCTGGTGCGTGGGCATGACCAACACCGACGGCGTGTACGTGGGCGGCCATTGCATAGACACCGGCGACTGCAGCGGCCCCAAGAGCGCCCGCAATGTGCTGCACCACCCGGATGTGGACGCTGCGGTGCTGGAGACCGCGCGCGGTGGTGTGCTGCGCGAAGGGCTGGCTTTTGACTATTGCGATGTCGCGGTCGTGACCAATGTGGGGACGGGTGACCACCTGGGCTTGAACTACATCACCACGGTAGACGAGCTGGCCGTGCTCAAACGCGTGATCGTGCAAAACGTCGCGCCCAAAGGCATGGCGGTACTCAACGCCGCCGACCCGGTGGTGGCTGCGATGGCAGCCAAATGCAAAGGCGATGTGACTTTTTTCGCGCTGGACCAGTTCAACCCGGTCATGGCCACGCACCGGGCCCAGGGCCGCCCAGTGGTGTTTGTCGAGAACGGACAAATCGTGGCGGCAAAAGGGGCGCATAAACACTACCTCGAACTCAAGGACATTCCGGTCACGCATGGCGGCGCGATCGGCTTCCAGGTGGAGAACGTGATGGCCAGCGTGGCTGCGGTCTGGGCGCTGGGGCTGGACTGGGCCACCTTGCGCGCGGGCCTGGCCAGCTTCCGGCCGGACCAGGACAACGCCGCGGGGCGCTTCAATGTGTTTGACTACCGGGGCGCCACCGTCATCGCCGATTACGGCCACAACCCCGACGCCATGGTGGCGCTGGTCAACGCGGTCAAGGCCATGCCGGCCAGCCGCCGCTCGGTGGTCATCAGCGGCGCGGGCGACCGCAGGGATGAGGACATACGCCAGATCACCGAGGTGCTCGGTGCGGCGTTCGAAGAAGTCGTGATGTATGAAGACCAGTGCCAGCGCGGACGCAGCGACGGCGAAGTCATGGCGCTGCTGCGTGAAGGTCTAGCCGGGGCCACGGTCACCACACGCCAGCACGAAATTTATGGCGAGTTTCTGGCCATTGACACGGCAATGGATGCGCTGCAAGCCGGTGAGCTGTGCCTGATTCTGGTGGACCAGGTGGAAGCCGCGCTGGCCCATATTGCCCGCAAAGTCCAAGCCGGTTGAGCGGCCGGGTCCAGCGCTCAGACGCGGTCGCTCTCAGCGCGATGGCCGCGCCCCATGAGCAGGGCAACCACCTCACGGGCCTGCAAGCTGCCGTCCAGCAGTTGCACCACAGCCTCGGTAATCGGCATCTCCACCCCCAGCGCGCGCGCGCGGTGCAGCACGGTACGGGCGCAGTACACACCCTCGGCTACATGGCCAAGCTCGGCCACTGCCGCAGCCAGGGTTTGGCCTTTGGCCAAAGCCAGACCGACCTGGCGGTTGCGGGAGAGGTCGCCGGTCGCGGTGAGCACCAGATCGCCCAAGCCGCTCAAGCCCGTAAAGGTGGACGCCTGCGCGCCCAGCGCTACGCCCAGCCGGGTCATCTCCGACAGGCCACGGGTGATCAGGGCGGCACGGGCGTTGGCACCCAGCGCCAGGCCGTCGCAAAGGCCTGCGGCGATGGCCATGACGTTTTTCACCGCACCCCCTACTTCGACGCCAATCACATCATCGCTGGCATACAGGCGCAGCACCGGGCTGTGAAAAGCGTCGACCATGGTGTGGCGCACGCCGGGGTCGGGGCTGGCCGCCACCAGCGCGGCGGGCTTGCCCTGGGCCAGTTCCAGGGCGAAACTGGGGCCACTGAGCACACCGCAGCGACTGCGGGCTGCGACCTGCGCCTGTACCTCGTGTCCCAGCAGACCCGCAGCCTGGTCGCCGCGCGCCGCCTCAAAGCCCTTGCACAGCCAGATAAGCGGGGCGGTCAGTGCGGCGGTGGCAGACAACATAGGGCGCAGCGCCGCCATGGGTGTGGCGATCACGACCAGATCCCAGGGCGCAGGACCATGCAACACCGATTCCAAAGAACCGCCCACAACTGCCAGACCGTCTGGCAGCGCAATACCGGGAAGGTAGCGCGGGTTGGCGCGCTGCGATTGCAATGCATGCACCAAAGCCGGATCGCGCGCCCACAAGGACACTGCGTGGGCACTGTGGCTGCTGGCGGTTACCGCCAGGGCCGTGCCCCAGGCTCCCGCGCCGAGCACCAAAATGCGCATACAGGCTACGGCAGCGAAGGGGCGGGGGTTTACTGCGGCAGGCTCGTGCCGTTGCTTTGCGCAGCGGCCTGGTTCTGCTGCTGCTCGTACATGGCCTGGAAGTTGATTTCCGACAAATGCACGGGCGGGAAACCGCCGCGCTGGATCAAATCGGCCACGTTTCCGCGCAAATAGGGGTAAATGATTTGCGGGCAGGCGATGCCCATGATCGCGCCCATTTGCTCGTCGGGGATATGGCGGACTTCAAAAATTCCGCCCTGTTTGACTTCGACCAAAAACACGGTTTTGTCCTTGATCATGGTCTGCACCCGGGCGGTCACGCAGACTTCGAAAATGCCGTCGGCAACCGGATTGGCCTCGATGTTGAGCTGGATGTCGACCGAAGGCTGTTCCTGCTCCAGCAGAATGGCCGGTGAATTGGGCTGCTCCATCGAGGCCTCTTTGAGGTACAGGCGCTGAATCTGGAACACGGGGGTCGGGTTGCTGGGCGTGGTGTCGGCC
>Ga0214921_10005476_pt1 | contig 17932 bp, 34 predicted proteins | sample LL1505_MetaG_FD_177992 | JGI IMG/M metagenome (GOLD analysis project Ga0214921, IMG submission 177992) | Freshwater microbial communities from Lake Lanier, Atlanta, Georgia, United States - LL-1505 | ecosystem: Environmental > Aquatic > Freshwater > Lake | place: USA: Georgia | collected...
GGAATCAATATTTTGATCTATTGGATCAGTCTGATTATTGGATAGTGGGGTATCGTTTGAGAGCAATAACTGACTTAGCAGTATCGCCAGACGACATCGAACAAGCAATAATTCAAGATAATTGGAGCTTACTGTTAGGTGCTGGTGCAATGATATGCAAACCCCAAACACCCCTAACAACATATTGGTTCGATCTAATGACGTCGATACTAGATAAGAAACTCGATCAATTAAAATCAAATCCCGCAGTTCATGTTAGAGATAGATTAAACTGGACCGGCACTGATTCAGGATATCCCCTTCGTTGGGCTGAGATCGGGCCTGAAACTTTTATGAAGAGTTGCTACACATACAACAACAAATTATGTCATCAACTTCCCTGCCCAAATTTAGATGAGAAATATAGATAATGAAAGCAGTTATATACCACGCCGATACATTTTTGGCAGATAAATTTCCCAAAGATACCTACAAAAATATCACGTTGGGTCTTAAAGAAAATCTGAATTCGTTCAATATCCCATTGATACACATCACTACAACAGGCCACGAAGGTTGGGGAGATGAAAACTATTTCTATGACGGAGATCCAAGAGACACTGTGTACAATAGAGAAAAGTTTTTTTTAGAATTCTTAAAAACTTGTCCAGAAGATACCTATTGGTTTACTGAGCCAGATTCTAGACTCAACTCAGAGTTACCACCATTAACCACGGACCTTGCGCTGTTAAGAAGAAACGACGACATAGCAGTCAGTCCTTGGTGGAGATTGGCAAAAAAATCCTCAATTCCTTTTTTTGAAGAAGTTCTTAAAAATTTCGATATGGAAAACAAAAGCTGGAATGGTGATAGCACGGCCTACATAAAAACATGGGAAGCAATTGGAAAACCCGGACAGGGCATACATCATTGGAATGGCATTACTATTGACTTTCGTGACTACAGATTGTACACCGGAAGGATGCAACCGTATTCAAGACAATGGAAAAGTCATAAAAAATTACAATTAGACAATTATGATAAAAATATTAATAACAGGTAATTCTGGATACATCGGATCGCACCTTACTCAGTTGTTGAGCAAAAGAACTGATTTAGAACTCTACGGGCTCGATAAAGAAAAACCCAAAGTAGCCATAAGCAATTTTGGTCAAGGTAATATAACATCGCCGGGATTTCTCCGATGGCAAATAGAAGACGTAGAGTTTGACTGTGTGATTCACTTGGCTGCTGAGGTAGCTGTAGGACACAGTGTTTTAGATCCCATATTATATTATAAAACAAACACCATGGGCACTTTGCGTATTTTACAGGATATTAAATTTAAAAGATTTGTTCATGCAAGTACAGGATCAGCAGGTCCGATGAATAATCCTTACGGTATCAGCAAACGAGCTTCTGAAGAAATCGTAGATCAATATTGTAAAGAACATGATATTCCATTTACCACTTTTAGATTTTATAATGTCACAGGTGCAGATGGCATAAAACCTACTAATCCAGATGGGCTTATGTGGAATTTAATGAATGCACAAAAAACTGGGGTGTTTAATTTATTCGGTGACGATTACAATACGCTAGATGGATCTGCGGTAAGAGATTACACTCATGTCAATGAAATTTGTAATTCTCTAGAACAGGCCATTCCCCGTTCGACAAATCAAATAGAAAATCTAGGACACGGGGTTGGAACAACAGTTAAGCAAATGATTAAATTGTATCAACGAGTAAACAACTGCAATTTTAAAACCGTAGTTTGCCCAAGACGTCAAGGTGATTTAGAAAGCAGCGTTCTTGACAATCCCTCTCCCTTTATGCAACAATTATATACCATGGAAGATTTATTATGGGTACCTTAACTCCAGGCGCAACCTATGTGTACGAAAGAGCCAACGGTATTACCTATGCTAGAGAAATCGGTGCTGACCCCAGCACTCGTAAAGAAATTGGATGGGATTATGATCCGAGAACCAGTGATGGTAGGCCGTTACACGATCACATAATGGATAGTAAACTTTGGGGCGAAATTCGACGAGCAGCTCGGACAAATAAGGCATTGCATGATGCAATGGAACGTGTTATACTCATATATCACCTGAGTAAAGACCATGGCCAAAAATAAACACGTAGACCTATTCAAAGATATCATACCCTGCGTTGATCAAGGAATTAAAGAACTCTGGGACGCTGCCACAGAAGAAGGCCGCAAAGAAATCAAAGGTGATCTGTGGAATCTCAACAGATATATCAGCAGTGTAGCTAGCTCTGACAGAGAGATACAAGAACATTATCTACTCACAGTCAATCAATACTACAACAAGAATTGGGCCAATGTCAGTCAGCATCCTAAACTACAATGGCTGACCCTAGCTTCCTGCAGCCATGAAAGCAAGGCCAAGCAGTTTCATGAGTGGATTGCATTGAAGAAAGAGAAGAACAAAAAAGAAGAATTCCTTGCAGAACTATTTCCAACTATGAAGAGAGCAGACCTTGCTACACTTGCAGCCATTACCACAGATCGAGAAATCAAAGACTATTGCCAAAGCCTTGGATGGGACAAAAAAGAAGTCAATGCAATTAAATTTTAAATGCGAACATTGCGAGAAGTTATTTGCCAAAGAAAAAACTTTGGTAGTGCATGTCTGCGAACAAAAACGTAGACATCTCAGTCGCAATGAAAAACATGTGCTAATGGGATTGTTGACCTTTCAGAGATTTTATCAGCTCACACAAAAAGCACAACAGCCCAAGACATTTGAAGAATTTGCTAGTTCTAGTTTCTATACAGCCTTTGTAAAATTTGGCAGTTTCTTGGTTAACACAGCACCTATCTATCCTGAACGTTTTGTAGACTATGTGGTCAAGAGTGGTGTTAAACTAGACCATTGGTGTAGAGATGAATTATATCAGAGTTACATTGCAGAGTTAATCAAAGTAGAGCCTGCCGACGGAGCCATACAACGCAGTATTATGACCATGATGAGTTGGGCGGAATCAAACTCTGCGGCGTGGGAACATTATTTTGCCTATGTAAATCTTAACAGGGCCACACACGATATCAAAGAAGGGTTAGTAAGTCCTTGGATGATATTAAATGCTCGGGCGGGTAAAGAAATGCTGACTCGCATGAATGATGAACAATTAGAAATTATCGGACCTGTGATAGATCCACAGTTTTGGATGCGTAGATTCAAAACACTACCGGCAGATTTAGAATTAGTTAAGGATGTTATTAAAGAGGCTAAAATACAGTGACTGAAGAAAATAAACAAGAATCTATATCCAGCGACGACATTGATATAGAAGTAATGAGTACAGAAGAAGACGACGAGCATTGTGTATATGTCAAATTTTCCAACTTTGCTGACGAAGAATCTGCAGAAGAGTATGCACAATTTTTAGCAGAAACATTACCATTGTTGCTGTTTGAAACTACAAGGATACAGTAATGCCAAGACAACTCATAGACGGAACTATCGTTCAAGAACACAGCACAGCAGTGGAATTAACTATCAGGACCAAGTGTCCAGAGAAATGGATGTTGGTTGATCGAGAAACAGGTGAGATTTATACTCCCTATACCACTCCGGGTCCTAACCAATGGAAGAAGATAGACTATGCCACTTGGGCTCCTCCTACAGAGATCAAAGACAATGCCTGATATTGAATTAAATATTCTAGAACAAACTAATATACTTAGAATTAAATCACTGTTGACTAAAGAACAATGCATAGAGATTTCTAAACAAATAGTTGACTATAAAAATACAAATAATCCTGCTGATATTTCTGGAAACAAAAATGCTAATACAGGATGTTGGATGGGCAAGCCTCATTTTAATAATGGATTTTCTAACAATATAGAATTATTATTAATAGATACATTACGTACTGCTTGTCAACTGTATTATGAATGCCAACCCATTCCGTTGAATATTAGTCGTTCTAGATACAACTCATTAACTAAAAATGATTGGGACATTTGGCCGTGGTTTAATGTCAACGACATTGGTAGTGAAAATAGAGAACATACACATTTAGGCGATAGACCTTATATGTGTGGAGTAGTATATTTGCAATCTCAAGGCACTGGACGGATTGAATTTATGCCTTATAATTACACTTATAAACAAGTACATCCAGAGTGGCCGTATAATGGTGTGTCTTATTATACACCGGATGACGGCGATGTATTAATGTTCCCACCGTACTTGATGCACCGTGTTGAACGTAACAATGGAAATCAACAACGAATTACTCTTGCATTTAACGCAAGGACAGAACAAAATAGAGATTTTAATGCCTGATATTGATATAGACTTTGTGGACAGAGATCATGCTCTGAAGTTATTCAAGCATGTGCCAGCCAGTCGTATCGACAACGATCGATTGGTCAAACATAACACTGGAGTGTATCTACACTGTGTGCCAGCTAGTTCTACAGAAGCTGTTTGTAGCGTGCCTTATGATCATGCAGAAGCAGAAAAGTATTTTAAGATTGATTTTTTGAATGTGGGCATCTACAAAGGTGTCAGAGACGAAACTCATCTCATCCAACTCATGGAGACTGAACCATTATGGGATCTACTACTAGACGAAGAGTTTATCCAGAACCTATTTCATGTAAATGGGCATGGCTCTATCTTAAGACAAACGAAGCCTCAGAGTGTGGAACAATTAGCGGCAGTGCTTGCAATGATCCGACCCGCAAAACGCTACTTGATAGGGAAAGATTGGAACGAAATCAATTCAAAGGTTTGGGCAAAGCCTGTAAACGATGAATACTTCTTTAAGAAATCGCATGCTACTGCGTATGCTGTAGCTATTGTGGTACAGATGAATTTGATCTGTGAGCAGATCAGCTACGGATTCAGTTAGCCTATCTTTCTAACTAGGGTAATTGATTTACGCTTGATTCGCTTGACGATGATGTCATTTAGACTGGTACACGGACCGTGCATGAGTTTGACATCTTTGGTTGAAAAATTTCTAATCACATATCGAAATTCAAAGATTTCACGGGCCAAGAAAATGTTAATAGGGATTTGTCTATTAGACTCCCACCACCAGGCTTCGCCTAGTTCTAGGAATCGCTGTTTTTCCTCGTCTGTTTTTATCATAGAGTAGTCATACATACTAGTGACTTGAGCATCTTGGTTAATAATGATGCCCACATATTCGTGGCTGACATGCACTATAACGCTGATAAAAGGGAAATTTTCTTGTAGGTTAGTTGTTATTCTCATTCGATAAATACTGCTAAAGGTCCATTAGTGTATGCAATTTAATCCTGTTTATTTGTATGTCAACAAACTCGATGTATTTACCACCCCGACGGACACTTGGTCAACTGAGAGGTATCGTAGAGTGTATAATAGAAATCTAAAAATATTTCGTGGTGTTGATAATCGCATTGACATCCAAGTCCGTAATAATGATCAAAAGGCCAGCAACATCGTTGGCAGCACTTTGGTATTTAATCTCGTTAGTCAGAGTACTAAACATTTGGTGTTTCAGAAAGATTTTACTGCAATGGAACTTGCCACAGGCAAGGTCACTGTGATAGTCACTGCCGAAGAACTATTAGATCTAGACCTGGGATTTTATAACTATAGTGTGATCAAAGAAGTTAGATCCACAGTAGATAGCACAGACTACAAAGTGACTTCTAAAATGCCTTTGTACATGGATAGTCAATATGACACCGTTGGGACCTTAGAGATTACCGGTGATGTCTACGGTGATGTATCTACTAGTGTAAATGTGAGTACCTTTAATTATACCAATCCTTTCACTCAAGGTGCTGTAGAGCCTAGACCTTGGTATGTCAGTGAAATCATAGATGCTGCACCTAATACATCGCCTGCTTATCCTATACATACATTTCAATTTTATACAACCAATTACACAGGCACCGTGGAGATACAGGCCAGTCTTGACGAACAAGGCGCCACACCTAGAGAAACCAAATGGGCTACCATAGCCACAGTAGACCTGCTTACAGAACGATATAAAAATGTCACAGGCAAGTATAATTGGTTTAGAATCAAACACATTCCGGCATTAAACAACTCAGGAACCGTTGACAAGATACTGTACAGATAGTATACTTGTAGTATGACTCTAGTTGTTGATAAATTTCGAACACTGCTCCCGCCTCGTGCTAAATCAAGCCCATCTGGTTGGACATCATTTAACGCACCTTGTTGCCAACATAGAGGACATAGTCCAGACACTCGCAAACGTGCTGGCATACGGTTTGACGGCAACGGCGTGGTCTATAACTGTTTTAATTGTAAATTCACCACCGGATGGCAACCTGGCAGTGCCATAGGCGAGAAGATGAAGACCTTGTGTAGATGGTTAGGAGCCAGCGAAGATACCATCAAAGAACTTGTGTTCGAAGCCATGAGAACAGATGGTGATGATTACCGTCCAGAACAACAAGAAACTAAATTAGAGTTCACAGATAAAGAACTACCCGAGGGTGCAATGCCTTTGTTGGAATGGGTCGATAGCGAATACTGGAAAGATATATCTTTAGAAGTAGAGACTGTAATTGCCTATGTGGTAAGTAGGGGATATGATCCGTTTGATGGTAACTTCTACTGGAGTCCTGCATCCGGCTACGAAAGCCGTGTTATCATTCCTTTTAAGTGGCAGGGACGAGTTGTAGGAAATACAGCTAGGAAAGTGACTGCAGGAAAACCCAAATATCTATCGGATCAACACCCCCATTTTGTTTTCAACTTTGATCAACAAAAAGAAAATCAGAAGTATATATTTGTATGCGAAGGCCCGTTTGATGCATTGGCTATCGGTGGGGTAGCACTGCTTACTAATGAAATCGCTGAACAGCAGAGCAGGATAATTAATAGTCTAGGCGCTGAAGTTATTGTGATTCCCGATCAAGATCGAGCAGGGTTAGTATTATTTGATCGTGCTGCAGAACTTAGGTGGTCTGTAGCAATGCCTAACTGGGACTCGGATGTTAAAGATGTAGCAGACGCAGTGTTGAGATATGGAGAATTGTTTGTGATAGTCGATGCAATAAAAACAGCACAACAAGGACAAATCAAAATCAACATGGCCAAGAAACAACAAGAACATAAATTAGAGAGATTAGAAAATGTTTAAAAGAATCATAGACTTTGTACTGTATCCCCTAAACAAATACCTAGAACACCGAAAATTTAAACGGAGATTGAAAGAGTTACGTGAACGTGATCCTTTCATTTATAAATGATAACCTGGGGAATAAGTGCAAACAGTCATAATGCTGCATTGGCTGTATTTGACGATGATAAGTTGGTGTTTGCCAGTGAGAGCGAACGTTTCAGCGGGCTAAAGAACGATGCACACTTAAACAGAAAATTGGTATCGTATGCCAAACGATTTGGAGAACCTAGCAGAGTATATTGGTATGAGAAACCTTTGTTAAAAACCATGCGACAATTTTTCGCTGGTCAAGGGTGGAATCGTTTAGAAAATAATATAGAAATTTATTTGGCAAGACACGAAATCGATGCTCCTGTATCTTATACCGGACATCATCACAGTCACGCAGCCGCTGGTTATTATACCAGCAATTTTGATGAAGCCTGTGTAGTAGTTATTGATGCCATCGGTGAATTTGAGGCTACCTCTCTTTGGATAGGTGAAGGTGATAAATTAAATAAAATCAGCAGTATTGAATATCCGCACAGCGTGGGATTGTTCTATTCAGCAATGACACAACGCTGCGGACTAAAGCCAAATGAAGAAGAATATATTCTTATGGGCATGGCAGCACTAGGGGATCCTAACAGATTGGTGCGAGACCTTTTAAACGATTTCATTGAACTCCCAAACGACGATTATCAACATCCCTATCGAATAAAACAAAATTTGCACAGAGGCTGTAAGTGGTGGCGACCTGAACTAACTAGTCAACAGGATCTTTATGACATTGCGGCTGCAACTCAGAAAGTCTACGAAATCATATTTGAAAGAATATTACAAACTGCTATTAGTAAATCTAGTAGTAGAAATTTAGTGTTAATGGGAGGCTGTGCCCTAAACTGTACAGCCAATCCCATAGCTTACAAATATTTTGATCGAGTTTGGATCATGCCTGCGCCTGGAGATAGTGGCAGTAGCATAGGTGCAGTGTTAGCACACAAGAAAAAACACATCGAATGGACTGGGCCGTATCTAGGCTATGATATGGGATATACCACCAGTAACGAAGAGATTGTTGCACATTTATTGGAACACAAGATGTGTGGTCTTGTCCGCGGTCCAGCAGAGTTTGGTCCTAGGGCATTGGGCAATCGTAGTTTGATAGCAGATCCGCGCGGTTTGGAAATAAAGGTCGCAATTAACCAGATAAAGCATCGTGAGCAGTTCAGACCCTTTGCTCCTGCAATATTAGAAGAATTTGCAAATCAGTACTTTAAAACCTCAACAGAATCAATGACTTACATGCAATATATTGCCCCTTGTTTGGAATCTGAGTCTTTTCCGGCCATAGTACACTTAGATAATACCAGCCGTGTACAAACAGTTAACAAGACTGATAATCCTCAGTTCCGTGCCTTGTTGGAGCTTTGGTATGCAAAGACCGGATGTCCTATGCTGTTAAACACCAGCCTAAATATCAAAGGCAAACCCATGGTCAATGATGCTGCTGATGCTGCAAGCTGGACCCAACTACATGGTTTACCTGTGTTCAACTAGAGTGTATAATATAATATATGATAAAAACCTACGATTACGAAGTACAAAAATTATATCTCGAACTCATGCTGGCAGATGCAGAAGTGTTTGTTCGCTGTCAAGGTATTTTTGATCATAGTCTATTTGATCGCAAACTACAAGATGCAGCAGAATTTATACACGAGTATGCCAAAGGCTATAATGTATTGCCGGACTATGAAATGGTCAATGCCACCTGTAGGACTGAACTCAAACGACCTGATGAACTCAAAGACGGCCACATGGATTGGTTCATGGATGAGTTTGAGAAGTTCACACAACACAAGGCACTAGAACGTGCCATTATTGAAAGTGCTGACCTACTAGAAAAACATGACTACGGTGCAGTAGAAGTCCTAATCAAAGAAGCTGTGCAAATTGGTCTTGCTAGAGATATGGGCACAGACTATTTTGCTGATCCCCGTGGAAGATTAATGGGCATCAAAGACAAGAACGGTCAAGTAAGCACAGGCTGGCCCTGTATGGATCGTAAACTGTTTGGTGGTATGAACCGCGGAGAGTTGAACATATTTGCAGGTGGATCAGGTGCAGGTAAATCTTTGTTCTTGGCTAATCTAGGTGTGAACTGGGCACTGGCAGGATTGAATGTGGTATATCTAACACTAGAACTTTCAGAAGCACTGGTTAGTATGCGTATTGATGCAATGATCACAGGAACGTCGACTAAAGATATTTTCAAAGATCTAGACGATGTCGAAATGAAAGTTAAAATGATCGGCAAGAAGTCAGGCATGCTACAAATCAAATACATGCCTAGCGGCAAGACTGCTAACGACATCCGTGCTTACTTGAAAGAATATGAAATCAAAGTAGGCAAGAAAGTTGATGTACTATTAGTTGACTATTTGGACCTATTGATGCCGGTGAGCAAGAAGATTAGCCCAGCAGACTTGTTTATCAAAGACAAATATGTATCAGAAGAACTTCGTAATCTAGCAGTAGAAAAGAACTGTGTATTCGTTACTGCGGCGCAGTTGAATCGTGGTGCTGTGGAAGAAGTTGAATTTGATCATAGTCATATCTCAGGTGGACTCAGTAAGATCCAAACAGCAGATAACGTGTTTGGTATCTTTACCAGCAGAGCCATGCGTGAGCGTGGACGCTATCAGATTCAGTTGATGAAGACTCGTTCATCAAGTGGTGTAGGTATGAAGATTGATCTTGAGTTTAATCTAGAAAGTCTGCGTATCAGTGATCTTCCAGAAGACGAACAGGAAAGTACAAACGGCGGGTCTCGCGGTGGATCCAGCATTATCGAACAGATCAAACGCAAAACTGAGATCAGCAATAGAGAAGAGCCCTCAGAAGGCATACCTGTGGCCAAGGTAAGAGCCCAGGTAGAAAGCACTAAACTGCGTGAAATTTTAAACAGCATGAATTCCGATGAAGAGTAGTAGATTTGAACTTTATCATTGGCACACACGCAACGGTAAAGATATAATAGAAGTAGACTGGCCCAAGGTACACAAAACTGTAGGAGCTGATCTAATAAATTGGATCAACAAACAGCCCAAAGAAAAATGTCAATTAGTGGTAGATAAACTCAATGACGATTTCAAGCTCATAGCAGAATTCTACGATCAGCAAACATTACTAGCTTATCATTTAATGTGGGCCAAATAATCAACATGAATTCTTACAGTGATCATCTGTTATTAAGATACACCCATCATAATAGTAAATGGGAAACGAACGACAGTGAATCTCTGTACCAAACTAATTTAAAACGTCAGCCCACTGATTGGTATTATAGAAACCACAGTGTTAATTATTCGTGGAATAGCAACGGATATCGAGCACCTGAATGGGATACCATAAATTGGCAACAGAGTCATATCCTTATGGGATGTAGCTATGCCATGGGTTCAGGAGTAGATGATTGTGACACTATATCTTCTCAAGTACCTAACGGTGTAAATTTAGGGCAAAGTGGTACTAGTTTATATGCAATAGAATATAACACCATTCGAATGATCGATGCAGGAATACGCCCGTTGACTGTTAAAATTATAATACCCAATCTAGCGAGATTAACCTATTGGGGAGACATAGACTGGATCGATTTAACCCCACATGATCTGTCAGTACGGGGTGATCAACTAGTATCACCTGTGCGTGACTGTTATACAGGTTGGCTAGCTATAAAATACAATGCTGAGCAACACGGTTATATGGCTGCTAGAGCTATTCAAGCCTTGTGGAAGGCCAATGGGGTGGCCTGCGATCTATACCAACATTGGGCTCCGGAAAATTCTGTGTTTAATCAAGGATATCAGCTGCCTGAACCCATTGATCAAGCTAGAGATATAAATGCAAATAATTTTGCACATCCTGGAAGAAAGACTCTACAGTTATGGGCTAGTATACTATACGGCTAAATAATGGATGCGAGCAAAAGAATTTATTACAGAATACAAAGCCAAAACCAGTGGCACTAGTGACCCGATAAGAGGTGATCATGATGCTGCTTTACCCGGCGTATTTGTTCAACGTCAACTAAGAAACACCGACCCCTATATGCAGTATCGCTACGGACTAGCTGTAGCGGCTGCTCGTGCTCATCAACAAGGCCATGTGGATTTTGACCAAGAAAGTACTTGGGCAGAAAATCTCACCTTAGTGATGTGGGCCAACGAAGATCAAGACACCATAGAAATGGCTGACAAATTAATGGGTGTAAAGGGCACTAGAATCACCGATAACAAGAGTCGAGAGTCTAAATCCACAGAAACACAAAGTCCTGTGGCCAAACCCAAACGTAATCGCTACGGAATCTAATATGCGAGCAAACGAGTTTATTATCGAAACTGGTATGAAAAAGATCTCCAAAGATCAAAAAGCATCTATGAAGAATGCCAGTACACTGCCTGGGCTTAATCAATCGACTGGCAGCTCATATATGAATTATCGTATGGGTATTGCATTGGCTGGCGCACCAGACTATCCTACAAAAATGGCGGCTGACAATTGGATTGGCGGCGATCCTTTAATAAGCTCTTATACTGACGAAGAATTTGAAATGGTTAAAAAAGCTGCAGAACAAGTCGGAGCTGGAGCTATTCAAAACTGGTCGGGAAAACGCAGTCAAGAAACAGCCGATGTTCAAAAAGTCAGCCCTGTAGCTGTTATTAAAAAAAACAAATACGGGGTTTGATGTGCGGCTACGAGAATTTTCAAACAACGATTTTGTCACGGTAAATGCAGATCTAAATCCCAAACTATGGCAAGATGGTAGACTGGATGGCACAGTACGTCAAAAGCTGATAGACATCGCCAAGGCCTTTGTAGATTTTGTAGGCATAGATCTAGATGTCAAAGACTATACAATAACAGGATCCAACGCCAACTACACTTGGAGCAAGTACAGCGATCTCGATCTGCATGTGATCATCGAGGGTGAAGTATCTGATGAACAGCGTGAGCTGTTTACCGCTAAAAAGGCACTGTGGGCAGAGTATCATGATATCACTGTAAAAGGCCTACCGGTGGAGTGTTATGTACAAGGCGAGGCAGAAACACATCACAGCACAGGTGTCTACAGCATTGTAAAAAATACATGGTTGATCAAACCACAGAAGACAGAACCCGAGCTAGATGATCAAGCAGTAGAAGCCAAAAAAGACAGCATGTTGGGTCAGATAGAGCAGGCCTTGTTAAGCAAGGATCTAGAAAAACTCAGAACAGTCAAAGACAAGATCACAGTCATGCGCAGAGCTGGTCTAGATCGAGCTGGAGAGTGGAGTGTAGAGAATGTAGTGTTTAAGATCCTGCGTAATCTTGGCCTGATAGATCAAATCACCGAAAAAATAAGAGAGCTGGAAGATGCCGAGCTCTCTTTGGAACAACAAACCAACGTGTTGGATTAATCTCGAAATTTAATTTGTAGTTTGTTTTTCTTAGAATCATCGCTGCCTTCTAGACGATGAACTATATTAAATCCAGCAGACTCTTGCTCGCGAGCTATGATTTTTCTACGGAAATCCATGATAATTATAGAATCTTGATCAGTGTGCTTGCGTATGAAATCTCTATAAGTTAATACCGGATAGTGGAAGCCGCAACTAAGCAAACTATAAACTAGATCAAATTTCACTGTGGGATCTATCAGTGGGTTACGTGCATCAACAAATGTGTAACTCATATCTCTATCGTTCCAATGCGATTTCAACGTAGCCTCGGGTAGATAGAATTGAAAATTATCTACAGAACCGTACTTATTTTTTCTAGTAGCAGTCGCAGAGTTACTGTCGCTGTCACCGTCTAAGAGATATAGTTCAGTACCATATTTTTTTTGAAAAAGCTCGCTGACTTGTGCAAACCCACAGCCGATATCTAAAATCCGTTTAGGGGGTGCAGACAAGTGCTGATCGATAACTTCAAATACAGAATTCTTGCCTGCGGCATATACATCTCTATTCCATTTTGATACAAAGTAATCTTGACGGCTCATATCAGTCTTTTCTGCCGCCAAACAACTGTAGCAGATTTAGGAACAAGTTAATAAAGTCCATATACAATGTTAGTGCTCCACTAACTTCAACAGCTGGGCTAGTATCTACTGAAACCATTTCACGTATCTGCTGTGTGTCATAGGCAGTTAGGCCCAAGAATATGATAATTGCCAATGCTGAGATCACCATCTGCATTACTGTTGAACCAATAAAGATATTCACAATGCTAGCGATAATGATGGCAATCAAGCCCACAATCATGAACTTGCCCATGCTGTCTAGACTACGCTTGGTAAAGTAGCCGTAGCCACTCATTACAGCAAACAAGATGGCAGCACCCATAAACGCTGAAACAATTGATCCCATGGTGAACACAGCAAAGATCATTGCAAAGCTGAGACCCATCAAGGCTGCAAATCCCCATAGGCATAACTCTGCCACACGTTTGCTGGGATTGTTACCTAGCACATAGCTGACGCCAAAAATTGCAGCCAGCGGAGCAAAGATCACAATCCATTTTAGAACACCTGTAAAAAAGAATTGTAGCAGTTCTGGGCTAGTGCCTACAAAGTAACTGACCAACATTGATACTACTACAGCTAGACTCATGTGTCCGTAGACACGACCCATGGCTGCATTGACTTCTTCTGCTGAGCGATAATTAATAGCTTCATTCTCAATATAATTTGGTACGAACATTTGGACTCCTTGTGGTTGATATAAGTTTAATTATACAGTACAATATTTACTAAGTCAACTCGTGATTGCGCCAAAAATCAGCAATCTTTGACCTTGACAATAAATACGCATATAACTGAAACCAATCATGCTACACATCATCAACGACCTAAAAGACAATCTACTCACACTGATCAAAGACGATCCTGTGAGACCTGAACTCACGCCTGAATTCCGTGTGAACTCAAACTCAAAGATATTTGTGCTGAGAGACGATGCTACCAACGAACCATTGGCAGTGACCTGTGTCAAGTTCTTGGATAGTATTCCGCAGAATGTAGACGGTCTAGCTGAGCTAGCAGTGAACACCAATACAGCGGTGTTCTATACCATTTGGAGTTATGCTGCAGGTGCAGGCCGTAGATTGATTGAAGAAGCACAACAACAGATCCGGCAAGAACGTCCTGAAGTTGAGACTTATGTGACTCTAAGTCCCAAGACTGAAATGGCTCGCAGATTCCACCTCAAAAACGGTGCGGAAGTGTTCAGAGAAAATTCTGATACAGTTAACTATCTCTACAAATAATCAAGCTGTGTAAGGGTGGATCACAGCTGTCCAAGTGTCTGAGCCACGTTGAGTCATTTGATCAGCTAGTCTATCAGCCAACAATTGACATTCTCTTCGCTGGCTGGGAATATATCGAGTACCTGAGAGATCCTGTGATTTAACTGTTTCTCCTGTGCGGAGATTGCGGGCCATGGGCATGATGTATTGTTGCATATGGTATTTATACTAGATGCTGTGCTAGTACCATACATGAAATCCATGCCCATATGGTGTTAAATCCTACCAATGTGGGCAGCAGTTTCTTTTCACTGGCCCATATCAGTGTTAGACTAGTAAACAAAGTAAAGAAGTAGAGCCACCATACTGAAATGCCAAAGATCAATCCAGGAACGATGATAGTGGCTTTAGCGAACCACGATAAAAACTCCACTGTGTTGTAGTCTGTCCAATACTCTCGAGTAAACCACATGCTGTAGCATTCACGCATTCGAGCAAATGTGATGTGATTGTAGACCATGTATAACAGGCAAAACGCAGCAAGATTAGCACATATAAGTTGTGTGGTAGTCATAGTATCTCCTAATACATTAATTATCAAGAGTGCTCAAGGGTGAGATTATTCCTGGCGAAGCTGCGCAAAAATTTTTTAGCACGAAGTGTAAAGCGCAGATTTTTAGTCAAATAATGTACGACAAATTCTAGTGTGTTCAGGATAGCGCATGAGCCATAAGTCAGCTAGGCCTTGATGGCTAAACAACAACCACCAATCTGTGACTATGTCAGGATACTCCCTATTACCATTGGGATATGATCTAGGCCAATAGTTAACATGTTTATCCCATGTTACTAGTTGTAGCTGCTGTGAGTCAGACAATGATTCCAGATATATCAACAGCATAGATATGACCTCCCAGGCTGCGCTGATATATTTCTGCACAGGCCAGTATCCAAAACTCCATGGAGTTGTCTGAATCTAGTTGCAGTATATACAGCATGTAATTATTTATAGCCCAAATGGGTCTAGCAGCCTAAAAAAATACAGCGCAGTTTTTTTAACCAGCCCGAACAGGGATCATATGGCTCCCCTAAGTATGCTCATGGTAATTTCTTGATCTGCTATGCGATACACGTTGTAGCACTCTCTTCGAATGGGTTTTTGAGCGGGTCGGCCTCTACGACCGCCTGCATCACTAGATAATGGCTGTAACTGTAGTTGATTGCTGTCTGCATAGAGTTTGATCACACGGGCTAGAATGATTCTATTGTGTTCAGTGACTAGGCAATGATCTCCGGGTGAGAGATGAGCGCCAGCAAGATCTCTGTGTGTGAGTGAATGATTCATAGTAGAAAAAGAGTTTGAAGTTGGAAAAAATTGGCTGCGTAAAAAATTTGGGTGGAGTACTTTTCATTTCAGGGTGGTGATTTTAGACCCCATAGCACTGTGTTAGTGCTTACTAACATACTATACATATACCGGCCACCCCACCATGACCACCACCTCCCACCGATCGGCCTCAGGTCAACACTTCACATTGACTCCGCATTGATACTGCCAGTTGGGCATCTGATCGAATAGAGTCTGACCAGGCCTGGGATCCCAAGGTGCGTCACGATGATCCCTAGGCTGCCAACCTGCGCAGCCTGCAGTGATCACTACTGTGCTAGCGAGTGCTAATTGTATGCAACAACGCAGTAACGTGTTCATCAATGTCCTCTACTTGATCTAGTTGCGCTGCTGTCATTAGCTCACGCATGACCACAGCTCGCTGCTTATACGCTGCAGGCATGGCAGCCACCATAGCGTCCACAGCTTCTATTGTGTCACAGTTCCATAACAGTGTGCAGATCTGCACGTCCTGTTTGGATAAGCCTTCTAGCTTGATCATTGTAGACCCTTTAGATAATCACACATGTTCTGCCATGTGTTTGCAGGTACCTCTATAGGTAAATCCTGGACAGCTACATGACTGTTCTGTGACTGTGTACGTTTGCCCTTTACTACCAATAACTGTACGTGCATGACTTTCTTTCTTAACTGTGAATAACTTGGCATTGCCTGGCACAAACTTCCTGCCTCTCTTGTCGAATCCTTTGATGGGATTCTTGAAGTAGAACGGTTCACTGGTATTAACCTTTACATAGGCCACTAGGTTCGTACCGTCTAGTAGATATGTGTGTGCAGGAAATGCCCCGCCTGTGGTCTCTACAACAGCTTCCATTACTTGGCGGCTTCTTTGCTGATGTCTTGCACCTTGCTGACGCCATTGTCTACCATACGAGCTAGACCTGAGAAGCCAACAGTTGCTAGGATGAGTCCAAATACTGTACCAACGATAAATGCTTTCATTTCGAGACCTTTCTGTGTGTATGTGTTTATTATACAACCAAACTGCTGATGTGTCAACCAAAAAGCCCTAGGGCTTCTAGGGTTAATCCAGTCTGCTGCCCGCATAGACTTCTTCAATGCCCAGCTCCTGTTTCAAGACCATTGCGTAGGCTGTGGCCCCGTGATCAGCTGCGTCTACTGATTGGCCTGGCCACCACTTGTTCCACAGTTGCAGGGCGCCGGAATAGTCCTTGCGGAATCCTACCTCTGCCAGGGCCTTGCCCAGTTTGCTGTTGCTGCGGACCTTGTAGACGTTGACCCAGGCAAAGCCACAGGCTCCACCGTCTTGGCCATTGAAATACTTGTTGGAGAATGCCTGGGCGGCCGTGCATGCTGCTGCCAAGGCTTTTGCGTGGGCTGCTGGGACCTGTGTGTGATCGATAGTTTGTGTAGTCATTTAGTCTGCTCCTTAGTGTGTGTATGTGTCTATTATACTGTCAAACGCCCAAAGTGTCAACCAATAACCCTGCACTGTCTAGGTACTTTAGCTGTGTGTCTGCGGGCTGTTGCCAGAAACGACGGTCCGTGTCGCAGGCCTCCCTGACCCGAACGTGAATCTCGGGATAGGCTGCTATGATTCTTGAGAACCGATTGTAGATCTCTTGCTGTTGCTCTTGGGTCAAACCATACTCGCTGCGTGTGCTGCGTACCTGGAAGGCCAATTGGTTGATCAAGTGATCGAGATCCTGGGTGGGCTGAGTCGTGCCCGATTTCAGTGAGTCAAAGGTCATGTTCGCTCCTTGTTGCTGTGTGTTAATTATAACGCACTTTCACCAATCTGTCAACCAAATTAACGCCGTGTATATGTTAACAAATGTATAATGTTTGTGTTGTTTTTGTTAATCACTACACTGTTGTTTTTTTGCACTCTGTATGTGCTAACTGCGTAGTCTTTGTCAATAGCTGCCAACATCTGCTTAATAGTTAGTGTTGTGCTCCGGACCTTCATGTACTTAACACCGCTTCGGTATGTTTGTTGTGTGTATGTTAGCATAGTTGCGCTCCTAATAAAAACTTATTATAGCGCACTTTAGCCAAAATGTCAACCAATTTCTGTGTTGCAGAATTGCCACATACGGAATGCGTCCCCGC
>Ga0214921_10005477_pt1 | contig 17931 bp, 15 predicted proteins | sample LL1505_MetaG_FD_177992 | JGI IMG/M metagenome (GOLD analysis project Ga0214921, IMG submission 177992) | Freshwater microbial communities from Lake Lanier, Atlanta, Georgia, United States - LL-1505 | ecosystem: Environmental > Aquatic > Freshwater > Lake | place: USA: Georgia | collected...
TTTTTGTAACACATGTAGAATTTATAGTAATATTTTTTTATTTTTTTCCTGTAACAGTAAAATAATAAAACTATTAATAATAACAAAAACAAAGATATAATAATGTAAATGATACCGTAATTTTGATTATATAAAACATTTTTACAGGTTGCTATTTTAACGGGATCTTTACTTCTACCCGCTAAATGTGTTATAATTGTTTCATTTGTATTTTCTGTACAACTACTATTATTCAATATAACATATGGAACTGATTTTATATGGGCAGAATATTGATTATTTGATAATATATAGGTTACAAAAGCGCCTTGTTCATAATCATCTCCAGCATATGGTTTATCTGTTTTCCATTTATTTCCTTCCATCCACCAATTATTTGGATTATATAACGATTTCCAATAAGAAAATATTTCACGACTATAAGAATCATTCTTTACAATAAAGACTCCTGCATTAAACTTCATATTCCATGGAGGATGATCTTTTGTGATAATCATTGAATAGTTAGAATATTTATTTAGAAAGTCTGTCAATTTATTTTTATTAAAGTGTAAAAAAAAAGCATCACTATCGATCCAAAATACATAGTCAATATTTGAATTACTTTTATCAGATATTATTCTGTCTATTTCAAATACTTTTCCCCAGTATGGAGCTACATTATACTGACTTTTGTATAAAAATTTATATTGCATATTGTTTTCTTGACATATTTTTTTGTTCATCTGCATATTTTCATTTAGAAAATTATTATCTGATCTATCTTCTATTTGTAATACTAATATATTAAACATTGTGTTATAATATTATATTAAACAGATATAAAAAAATCTTAGTGTATAATTATATATTAAAATATAACAACCGTCACCATAAAATAAACTCACAAATGTTTAACGAGCAAGAAACAAATGCTATTTTAACCAATTTTCCACAAATAAATATGAAATGTTGTAATGAAAATATAGCAAAATTTCATACAAATGATAATATACCAAACATACCAAAATATGATTTTTATAGTGCTATACCAGAAGGCAAAAAATATATTATTTGGTTTACTAGTTATAATAATAAAAAAGCTTGTTTTTTATTAACATATGTATTTAAAAAACTAAAAGTTTATAAAAAAATATTTGTTCCTTTTACCAATGAATTAATAAACACTGTTTTTAGTGGGACTAATTTTTATATTAAAGGCAAACAAAATTCGTATATAACATTGGAAGATGTATTATTTTATAAAGAAAAAGATGTATCCAGATTGACCGAAATAGAAAAATTTGTTATTTTTCAAGATGTTTTTAACACCAAGAATTTTACTTTACCTTTTGTAAATGCGTATGCAAATTATAATAACAACACAACTTCAAATAATATAATTGGGTTACCATTAATAAATAAAGATCTACCAGAATTGACGAAACAAATAGAATTATTACCCTATAAAGTAGATGTTATATTATGTAAAAATTTTAATGATAACAATGAGAAATGCGAAAAAATAAAATATCTAAAACATACGGATAAAGAAATTGATAATACTAACACTAACACAGAAAATATCGAATCACCAATCAAAGTAAATATTGTTGATATACTAAACAAAGTGCCTAGTAAAAAACCGCCTTTTTACAGTGAAACAAATACACAATACAATAAAACAAATACACAATACAAAACCAATACAGAAAGTTATAAGCAAAATAACTTACATAAAGAACTAGTATTTATTGTGAAACCAAATATTCAAAATGATATTTATAATTTGTATATGTTAAGTCATGATACCAAAACCGAGAAATTTTATGACACTGCTTATATTCCAAATTATAATACTAGTGTTATGATGAATAAATTATTTAGAAATATAAAAGAAAATGATAATTTAGATAGATTAGAAGAAAGCGATGATGAAGATGAGTTTGAAAATGACAATATCGATAAATTCGTTTATTTAGAAAAAACATATCTGATGAAATGTAAATACAATTATAAATTTAAAAAATGGTATCCAGACTCGTTGGCTGACAAGAATGCAAAAATTGTGACAAGTGCGGAATTACAAAATAGGTAGGTTTGCACAAACCAAAACTAACAAACAAATGGAACAAACAAATAAAATATATGAATAATATATATAACACATATATTATTCATAAATCATGTCTGGATCAGAAGCTTCCAATTTAGGATATAGTGAATATCCACCTAATAATAATATAAATGGAGCATTTGTAAATGTAAATAATACAAATAATCCAGCTAATTTCGGTAGTAATGAAATACCACCAAGAGGATTATTTGGTGCTAGTTGTAATATGGATGCTGCTGCTGGAATTGCTCCAGGCATTTGCATGAGCGGGGGAAAAAGACGTGGCAAACACGTGAAATCATTTAAATTATTAAAGAGAAAAATTAAAAATATTAGTAATATATATAAAATGAAATACACAAAAAAACAAAGAAAACAAATTAAACGAAGAATTACCAAAAAATATATTAAAAAATCCAGAAGACCCAGATCTTCCAGAAGAAGCAGAATGGGTAGACGTATGCGTAAAATGCAAAAAGGTGGTGCTATGGCAGAACTAGGATATAGTAACTTTCCTGGTAGTGAAGATTATGCTGGTGTTAAGCTTTCATATAACGAAACTGGTGCATCATCCGGATATGGATTTCATGTTCCTAGTGGTGATGCACAAATAAATTCAGCATTAGCCAGTCCTACACCAATTAGTCCATATGCAAAACTATAAATAATCATTTGATAAATTTTATTATATTATGTTATATTAAAAAACATATAATATAATAAAATATTATGAAAATAGATCATTTTTTAAAAAAATTTATAAAAAAAAGAGATAATTTTTATAAAGGTAATGAATATTTAATTTTTATTGTTTATTTTGGATTATTATTTATTTTAGATTATTCTGGAATTATGAATTTATATAATCAAAATTTTGTTAGAAGAATGATAAATATGTATAGGAGGAGAGATAATTTAACATATCAAAATAAATTAAAACCATTCTGTGAAGCAGAAAATAAAATGTTAAATGAAGAAGATATTAAAAAGTTGCAATCAATTAGAATTCCTCAAAATAATGATATCCCATGGTTTTCAAGAAAAAATACCACAACACATCAATGTTGTGATAAATTTACTGAAAATGAAAAACAAATAATTAGAGAAATTTCAGAAAAAATAAGACAAAAATATGAAGAAATAATAGGTAAAAAATTATATTATTTAGGAAGTAACAAAGCAACATTTTACGTATATCACGGAAAAAATTCTCAACATTTATGGCACGTTGACCCACAAAATTTAAGCGAAATATACAATGTAATTATATGTGTAAAAAAAAAAGGAGGAATAAGTCCTTTACAGTGTAAAGATATAGATGATAATGTAAAATCAATATATTTTAATGAAGGAGACGCTGCTATATTTAATGGTGGCACAACAGTACATCAAGTACCACCAAATGATGATGATGATTCTGAACGGACAGTTTTATCTATAGCTTTTACAAGTGATGATAAATTAAATAAACATGAAAAATATAGTAATAATATTTGTACATATATAGAGGGTGGTAATAACTATTATAATATTATAAAATTAATATTATTAATATTTGTTATTAATTGGATCATTAGTTTTATATCAGGTGTTAATAATTTATCATATAAAATTCTGTTAATATTATTAACATTGGTTTTATTAATAGTAAAATATGTACCATTATATTTTAATACTGGATTAGGATCTGGACGTTCATCTTCTATAACATATAATATATCAATTTTGTTGATAATTATGTTAATAACATTTTCAATAAAAGGCGGTGCCCTATTTTTTTGTTATTTTGTATTAAGTGATGTATTTTTTTTACCTTCTTGGGTAGAGTATGATTAATATATATTTAATTACTAAATTTTTATAAAACATTTTCCTTGCAGAAAAGGGTCACCATCCGAATCACATATGGTCGTTTGTTTTTTGAATTTAGATGACGACTCCTTTTTGCAACTCGGATCATAAACAGTTTCCCATATATTGTCCGTCTTACCAACACGCATATAAACTTCATTCGAAGTCTTAATTATTTTATATTTTTCTTTCATATAAAATGCTTTCCTTTTTTTCCATTGATTTTTAAATGGATCGTGTGAATCAATGATATCAACCACCAAGGGTCCATTCTCATTTTTCTCTCGAAGTATTCTGCCAACAGATTGTTCAATGTCTGTTTTTGGAGTAGCCATGATAAGAGTTGTCAATGTTTTTATATCTAATCCTTCCGACGCCATTGCATATGTCGCTATCACTATTTTTTTCGTTTCTGTTTCTTTTAGTGCGGATTCTTTCATCCCTCCAATGTAATATCCAACGGAACTATTAGCAATATTTCGATGTTTAATAGCGTCAAACAAGTACTTTAACAAGTTTTTATTATGAGCCAATATCATTATTTGTTGATTTTCATTTTCTCTCAAAAGATCTATGAGAACCCTCAATATAAACTCACTTCGATGATTGTATTCACACAATTTAGTAATCATACTACTATAAGATGTATTTCCTCTGAAATCAGTTATAACATGATTGAATTCATCATCATTTGCTTTATATTCAATGGCTCGTACCTCTACCGACATTTTTTCTTCGCGTTTTCCTTTAAAAACCACATCTCCCAGAAACATTTTGAATACAAAAGAAGTACCATCTTTACGATTCATCGTGGCGGATAATCCCAAAATATAACGCGTTACAATTTTGAAGAGTGAATTCGAGAAAACTTCGCTCGATATATGATGAACCTCGTCTATGATCATGAACCCAAAACTGTCGAACATAGTGGCAGGATAATCTTTCATGGCGAGACTTTGTAACATACAAAGAACAATATCTTTGTTTTCAATGTCAATTACTTGGCCTTGAATTTTGCCTATTCTTGCGGTTGGTAAAAACTGTTGTATTCTCTCTATCCATTGATTCATTAAAAACTCCTTATGAACAATGACAATAGTTTTCTTTTTAAGGCGAGTTATAACATTTAAACCAATTGATGTGTTATGTGTAACCGAAAAATCACCCAAAACAAATCTTTTATTACCATCTATTTCAAATCCATAATAATCGTCTTCCTCTAATTTTTCTATATTTATACGATAAACAAGCGCGTTTTTAATCTGTTTTCTATTTAAATTTTGTTTTCTTTTACATAACACTGGTATTTCTTCCATCCCAGCACCATAAATCGATATTCTATTGTATATACCTTCTTTTGGTCCATTCTTTGAATTATAGCAAGTTTTTTTGGATTTTCTTGAATAACATGCAAACCCCAATGAACGACATAAATAGACAATATCTTCTGCTAATTCATTATTTTTTTGCATAATTTCATAACAATTTGTTTTATTGTATCCATCAGAATCAATCAATCCAGCTAATACTTTTAGTTGAATGTCTCTACTATTGCATTTATATTCATAAGGTATATGTTTATTATTCAATAAATTATTATTTCTAAGAAATGTCATAAATCTGTTTGTTTTTTTTAAACTACATATGTTATAATCATATTTCGAATGGTATCTTAAATATAAATCTGTATAGTCATTTTTAAACAAATCGACTATATATTTAAGGATACATCCTTCTTGCGTTGTAATTTTAGTACAACTACTAGCTCCATCGCCAAGCCAAAAACCAAATAAATAAGGATCAAAATCCACTTTTTGTTCTTTAAATTTGATTTCAGTTTTATATCCTAGTAATGGACCAGCTCTACCGTGAAAATATTTAGGTAGTTTCAAGAAATCTTTTACAGATATATCTATTATGTCTCCTTTTTGTAATTTTTTACTACAATAGGTAGAACATTTTAATGATAAAATATGACTTTCATTACATATATATTCATCCCCTTTCTTACTACTAATTTTATACATTTGTTCTCTGCCTCTAGCTAAGGATAATACTTTTCGTGGCGTGGAATCGTCACCCATAAGTAAATCTCCAACTTTAATATTTTCAACCAATTCAAATTCACCGTTCGCCAACATTAATTTTGTACCCTTCCCCAAACATTTTCCAAAACCACATGGTAATTCTAGTAACCCACCACCACCACCACCACCACTACTTTTGGATATATGTTCCATGTATTTTTCAACAACTGGAATTTGATAATCGCGCAATTGTCCGTTAAACTCCAAATCAATGTTCTCTCCTTCTGACAATTCTATTTTGGATGGAGGACCGAATTCTTTAATACCATAATGCTGAGGCACATATATTTTATTATTGGATTCTCTATAAACAAAATAAGTGGTTTGTGTATCTTGAACAGGTGATCCATGAACATGAGGTTGAATTGTTAAATCTGTCTTTATTTTTTTAATTTGTTCGGATGATAAATCTTTTTTGAGTATGGTATATCCTTTTTTGCCCAAATATGGTTTCATTTTCTCTCTATATGGCTGTTTGTATATGTTATTTCGTTATATAACTAGGTTCTTTGTGTTTAATAGTATTTACTATTTAGATTTAGAATTAACTAATCTAGCATCAATTTTTATTGTATTTGTCTATCCTATGAAAAATAAAAATATATTTTTATATATATATTTATAATACAACAAATCATAAATGAAAGAATTATCTAGTTTATTCAAAAAAGAGAATATGGGTCAATTAATATTATCCATATTATTTGTCATTTATTTAATTATGGGATACAATACTCCTATGAGTCTTGCTGAATTGGTGGATACACCTGTAGGTAAAATAGCCGTTATTATTGTAGCTTTATGTATATTATCTACCTCTAATCCTATTTTAGGTATTTTAGCATTGTTTGTCGCGTATGAATTAATTCGTAGATCAAACATTGCTTTACGAGGAGGTGATTTTAAAAACTATATCCCATCCGAAAGTAAAAAAAACGATCAATATTCAGCATTCAATCAAAATGAATTCCCTTATACTTTAGAACAAGAAATGGTAGGAAAAATGACTATACAAAATAATAGTATTAATCTATCATTAAACGAAAATGTATCGAGTTTTAAGCCAATATTAGATAATACCCATAATGCATCCATGTTGAATGTTTATAATAATTAAAAAATTGACATGTTGTAATATTTTATTTACATGATATAAATAGTTTATTATATCATGTAACAACTATGCTGAGTCTAAAAAATATATTTACACAATTGATTTAGAAACTGGTTATTATTTAATATAAGAACAAATCAAAATGAAAAGTAAATATACTAGATATGATTTGATTGGTGCAATTACACCGACCGGAAAGAAAAATGAGACAAACTTTCTATAAAAAATAAAAGTCTCAAATCCCTTTTTGGTGATGTAAAGGCACCCTATCCATTTTCTGTTAAAGAAAATCTTGGGCTTGTCTCACATTTCACGGCGTTTAGCGGTTGGAGACTTTTATTAATGTTGTATTCTCTTCTATACTTTTCAGGTCGTTCGCCTGTTTCCATATAAAAATTAAATACTTTTTGAATGTTTTTACATCCATTCTTATCCCGATTGATACACCCCTTCCTATTATTTTCCATTTGATATGTTAGGATAGAATGTATCTTTCGTTCTTTCTGTGATTTATCTTTCTTGAATTTCAAATATAAATTTTCACATACTTCTTCGGTTTTATGTGATAAACATGATGTTCTAAATTCGTCTATATTATAAACCTTAAATGTTTCTTGTAATTTTCGTTTTAATGTTAAATTTGGAGTAGATATAAAATTTCGCATTTGTTTTCCTATGCTCCAATCTCCTATGATAATAATATGGTCTTTACTATATTTATTTACTATTTTATTTACAATATTATCTTCAGTTCGTTTCTTGTTGATATAACCATACCATTTGTATTGACGAAATTTTAGTTCTTGGTATAATGGAACTAACTTTTCATTTGCTTTTATTTTTGCTGTTATATATTCTTGGAATTTTTCTATATTACAGGTTTTAGAGTTATATTTATTTAATCCTTCTTCTATTTCAGTTATTCCTATTTTATCTCTGTAATTTTTCAGTAATGCTTGATATTTCAATCTTTTCGTTTCTTTCAAATACATTCTGTTGGTATAAGAAAAATAATTTCCATCATCATCCATCATAGAAAATAAAGTTCTTTTTCCGGGGTCAATAAAAATATGTTTCCCTGCTAATTTTTCTTTTGAAACTTCATCAATATACGGAAATTCCTGATTTTCTTGTTTTTCTTCCTTTTTGGATTTTTTAGGTTTATCTTTATTTTCTAATCTTCGTTGTTTTGCTTGTTCTTTTTGTAATTGTTTTTTATCTTCTTTGATTTTATCCTTTTGTTCTTTTGTTAATCCTTGCAATGCTTTCTTTCCTGCTTTTTTATTATCTTTCTTTTCTTGTTCTTCTTCTACATAATCCTTGTGTAAAAATCTCAAAGATGTCGTATATCCATCTGTAATAATAGTATAATCAAATACATAGTTTTTTCTACTTTGAGTTATGGTGAAAAATGTATCCCAAATAAATTCTTTATTTTGTTCTAAACAATTATACAAATCACCTTTTGTTTTATTTTTTGATTTTCCTTTATTTTTTCCTGATTTTATTTCAGTTGTTTCTTTAATCCAAACATCTAATAACTTTTGATGTTTTTCTGTTTCTACAAATAATTCAACTAATGCTTTTGTATCTACTTGAATATGTCTTGGAATAGCGTTGGTTTGAATGGGAAAAAACTGGAAAGATTTTCTTTCTATTTTCTCTAATTCTAAACACATAAAAATCATATGTTTCAAATACTTATAGGGATTAATTTTAATATCATAATAATAACTGGTTTCAAATGTTTGAGGAACAATTTTATAACGAGTTTCTTTTAACCAGTTATGGTATTTTTCATCACAATTAAGAGTATTATTGATAATATCGTTTTTAACTAAATTGATTTCTTTGTAAAGTTGTTTTTTGAATTCTTTGTTTTCCAACTGGTCTTGATGTAAATGCTTAAAATAAGAATTTACAAATCGGTTGATATAATCAAAAAATCGCATCTTAATATTATTTTCAATAGATGTAATCATAGTTGTAGCGTAATAATCTAAAATAGATGATAAATTACTACCATCTTCTAATTGAAAAGTATGTAATTTTTGAAATTCTTCTAATAAAATAGCATTATTGTCTTTGGGTTTTTGTCCCGAAGAAGTTTTCATTATTGATTTCATAGACATTGAAATAGTATCTGTTGTAATTTCAGGTATTTCTTGGTTATTATGATACTTATGAAGAACCCATAAACGTAATAAAAAATATGTTTTACTTGTAATTGCATTTGTTCTAATAATTGCTTTTTGTAAAATTTCTAAATATTCCTTAACTTCTTTTTCTTTCTCTAAATCCTTATTAAGAATAGAAGAAATAGGAAGTTTCAAACACCGATATTTATCCGGAGGTTCTTTTTTGATCGCCATCCTTTTTAATTTATATAAAGAAAATATCTTTAAATAAATATACGCAATTATATTTTAACTCTTTTTGTTTTATTATTTTTATTTTCTTTTTGTTTTATTATTTTTATTTTCTTTTTTTTTGATTTTTTTCTTGTTCCACCATGCAAATTAATTAAATTTAATTTTTTAAACAAATACATTTGATCATTGGTTATAATAATTGGTATATTTTTAACACCAGCATCTCTTAAATTTGCAAAACGGTTTCTTCCATTTACAAAAATAAGTTTTAAATCATTATCATCTAAATCATTTATTGCTATAATAGGAGGTATATCAACTTTACCTTCTATTATATCCTTTTTTGAATTTATATATTTTTTTATATTAGAGAAAGGTTCAATATAAAGTTCAGTTTTTTTCCATAATTTATCTATTTCATTTACGTTGCCATTAACTATAATCTCTTTATAATCATTCGCTTCTTTTTTAGAATATCCTTCTTCTAAAAACCATTCAACTGTATGATATGGTTTATAATCTTTTAATTTATTTATTGTTGTTGTTATTATTGTATCAGGTATTTTTTCTGAATTTTCTTCAATTGTTGAAATCATATTTCAATATATATATATATAATATATAATTGTTATTCATCATTTTCTTTCATCTTTTCTTTTCGTTTTTGATAGGCTCGTTTTCTATACTCCTTTAATTTTTCAGGATTTTCTTCTTTTAATTTTTGTAAATAATTAGAACCTAATTCCTTATATTTTTCTTTATTCTTTTCATAATATCGTTTATGATTATTTCCATTTGTATATTTCTTTAATCGTTCTTCCAATTCCGCATTCTTTTTTTTTAATTCCTCATTTTCTTTTTGTAATTCTTCCATTTGATATTATAATATAAATATTTTTAATATTTTTTATAAATATTTATTATGAAGCAACATACAGAAGACTATAAAGAAACCGCTGTAAAATATTATTTAGAAAATAATGAGGATATGCGGAACACCTGTAAAATATTCAAGTGTAAATTTCAATCATTATCAAGATGGATTAAAACTTACAAAAATAAAGGAAATATAAATAGGAAAACTCGTAAAAATCACAACCTCAAAATAACACCTGAAATTGAAAAATTTGTTAAAGATTATGTAAGAAAATACAATACAACGACTTTATGGGAATTATCTAAATTAGTAGATGAAAAATACAAAATTCATCTAAACGATAAAAGTATTTATAATATTTTACACAAACATAAACTTACAAGGAAAAGATTACGAAGCAAATATTATCCTGAAAAAAAAGAAGGTCAAGAAAAAGAAGATTTGGAAGCATTTTACAAAAAGTTAAACGATTTTGATTATAATAGAACAATTTGTTTAGATGAAACATCTATTTATTTGAATATGACACTTACCTATGGAAGAAGTAAAAGTGGAACAAGAGTAATCAAAAAGACAAATAAATATCCTTATAAACGCTTTAATTTATTGTGCGCTATAAGTGCTGATAAAGTGGTTGGTTGGAAATTGTATCCTGAAAGAAAAGGAGGAGTAAAAACTACAGACATTTTGGATTTTTATGACGAGTTTATTGAATCCAAATATAAAAATTATTTGGTAATAATGGATAATGCTGTTATTCATAAATCAAAACTAATAAGAGAAAAAATAGAATACGATAATAACAATTTGTTATATAGTGTTCCTTACCATCCAGAAACAAATAGTATAGAGGAATTTTTTAGTCAGTTAAAACATTATATCAAAAAAGAAAGTCCAAATACTTACGAAGATATTTATAAGATAATTTCAAATATTTTAGAGAAGAAAATAACAAAGGAACATTTGTCAAATTACTTGAAACATAGTTATAAAATATACAAATCATAAGTACATTGTGTCTCATTTTTCTTTCCGGTCGGTGTAATTTTTGGTGTAGTAAGAATGGGTTATCTTATTTTACATACATAGAAAAAAGAAGTAAATCACAATTAGAAGAAATCGTCGTACAATACGATATAAATGTGGATGAAATGTTAGTTGAAATAGTAAAAGAGCGAGAGAAAGCGAATAATTTCATACCAGAATTACAATCAAAAATAAAAAAAAATATAGATTTTTTTGTGGGTAAAATACAAATGTTGGAATCACTTTTAACCACGGAACAATACGAAAAATATATGGAATACTGTAATTCACAAAACTCCGATTAGTTATTCATCCGAACAATCCGAACAATCCAGACAATCTAAAACAATATCATCAAATGATCCTTCAAATACCAAAAAACATTTTTTTTTTATTTGTGGGTATAAACCAGACCAATTAATTCGTGGTCTTATCCCTTGTAATGACTGATCTTCAAACGTTTGATTTTTATTGACTTTGATATTTTTCCATTCATTTGATGTTCGCTTGTAAGGAAATTTATACAATTTAAAACAATCATTTAACCATTTGGTTGCATCCAAAAAGTAAATACTATCCCATTCGGATGACGGAGTAAATGATATTGGTGCCGTAGAAGTAAAACATTTGCATTCTTGTTTTCCTTCAATAGAAGACAATAGATCCCCTTTGCAATTCCAACTTGATGTATTATCGCCATTTTTATGAATAATAAATTTAATCATATTTTCGCTAATATCTTCTGGAATACACGGTAACCGAAAATTAATATTCAGTATATTGGATGAGTTTTTTCTACTGATTACATAATTTTTATGTATCTCATATTGTTGTTTTAATATTTCTTTTGAGTACATATCCAGAGTTTTTTCTGCTATTTTTTTTGATTTCGATAATGCTTTCATGTTATTCTTACTAAATACTACTATTTCAAATGAATAATTATATATGAATAAAGAAATGATTGTTGGAATTATCCATATATATATATTTAAAAATAACTTCAATTTTTTATAATAACAAATTGAAATAAACTAAAATAAACTAAAATGAAATGAATTATAATAGAATCTATATATTATAATTCATTATTTTTTTTTGTCTGATATTACTATTACTATTTTACTAATTAACGATTCAACATGATCAAACCCATAATAACAAACATTAAAATGAATGGGAAAAGGACAAGTAACCATGAGATACTTGTGTAACCATCTTTGCAGATTAAGTTAAGAATCCATGTCCAGAATAAAATGTAAATGATCTTGAAAACGAATACAATCATTGTATTTGGAACGCGACATGAAAATTTACCTAAACTATAGTGATTTCTATTTCCAATATTTTGGAAAATAAGAATAACTACACCAATCATGGAAATTACAAAATATAGTAATGCCGGTGGGCAAAGATCTTTCATTCTTTTAGGAAATGCCATTTCTGTTATAAGATAATAGTAGAAAAAAATATTTTAATTATTATTGTTTATTTTAAAAAATAATAAATTATTTGAATATTATATGTTTAGTTGATCTTGTTGATATGGGTTTTCTAATTGATTATTAAATGGTAATGGACTAGCTATTTGATTATTACCAAGTAATGAATTCCATGTATTTTCTATTTGATTTAATATACCTAATGATAGCAAACCTCCTTTTTGGTATTTCTTCGAGTTGTTGGGATTGTTGTATTTGTTGTTTTTATATTTACGCATATGTTTTCTAAATGTGTGTTTTTTGGATTTACCACCATTCGTAAATGACATACCTTCAGTATTTATCAACGTACGATCTGCTTGAGGGTATGGATAAGTATTTTTTCCTAGATAATTAGATGATGCTTGAACTCCATCTACACCAGGCCAATCTATTGGATTTGGGGTCCATGGTGATCCCATAGCACCACTAGGATAAGTTGCACCTGGATACGTATTATCAACATTGCATGTTCCGCCTCCACCTAACATCATGAGTAAATTATTATCAATAAATTGTGATTGACTACTATTCCTTTTTTTTGTGAAAACATTACTTCCTCCTGTTCCCGTAAAAGCTAAATTATCAAAACATCTTATATTATTAGGGGAAGCTAATATATCATTTGCACATACACCACCACCCATCATCATATTATTAGCTGGTGCTCCACATCCGCATCCACCCATCATGATATTATTAGCTGGTGCGCCACATCCGCATCCACCAGTCATATTATCATACTTTGCACACCCTTTCATTCTCCATAATGATTGTTTTTTTGACTTGTTTCTTGTGTTTGATCGTCTTTTTGCATGTTTTTTTCTAATGGATGTTTTTTTATAATATGTCATTTATATTATCAATATATTTTTTTATATTTTGCTCTAAATAATATATACGCGTCACTATGATATTATTCTATGCGATTTACTCAATATCTACGTGAGTAAGAATATGTCTTCTACAACATAATTTATTCAAACCTAATTCATCTAATACTTCACCTTCTGGTGTTTTTTCGTGAAAATCTTTTGTTAAATAAATCACCTTTTCAATATCCATTTTTTTTTCTAATTTTTTCTTCCGAACTTCTTCTAAATAAAATCGATATTTGTCACCTAATACATTTCCACATGTGAAACATTTAACAGGAATTATCATATTGATGTGTGATAGGTTTATATAATATATTTATATGTCTTTATTTATAAATAAATAATATATTTTATTTAAATCAATTTTAAATTTTTATTTATAAATTATAAAAATGACACGTATAACAGTTGATATTTTCAATGAAAACAGACTGTTTATTAATAGGTAGAAATATTACTTCTCCCTTTAATGGATTTATATTTTTATCATCATTATAAACTGTCAATTTTCTTAATAAATAATCAAATACTTTTTTCGTCATATAATTATCTTGAATAGTAATATTTGGTTTTGTATAATCAATAAACATTTGATAGTAGTCAGTTTTGTCGGTTTTGTCGGTTTTGTCGGTATTAACAACAATACCACCAACTAAATTATTACCATTATTAATTTTACGCCCCTCAACTTCATATAAATCATAAAACCCAATTCTTGTTTTAGATTCACCTCCTGCTATTATAATTCTACCCATTGTATCACCTCCATAAAATTCGGAATATTTTTTCATTTTATAGTCATAACGCATTATCTCTCCAGTGTAATTTGTTACATTTAATAAATTATAATATAAAATATAATAATATAAACTATGAGCATAAATGTTGATAGAATCAAACTGTGTTTTAATATCTGTTGTTTTTTTATAATGATTGCATAAATGCAAGTTATTGTATTGTATATGTTTTTCACTTAATATTTTTTTCTCTAAAATAGGATTGCAGTAAAATACAAGGTTTTTATTGTTGATATTGTTGTATTCGTCAGGGTGAAAATATCCACTATCAAAAAATGTACTGCTTATTGGCAAATTTACACATGGATCTCCTTCATTTGCAATTCTTCTATAAAAAATATATCCTTTTTCAATAAATTTATTGAATTTATTAATAGCATATCCATTCAATACTCTTGGCGAACCAAATGTAATACAGCATATTTTATTCACCACACTGTTTTTACTATTTTTATGATAATAAGGACTTTTTTTGTTATTTTTTAATCCTATCCATAAATAAGCGAATATAGTTGCTAAAGCACCACCTAATGAATGACCACATGTAAAAATCTTTGTACTTGATTCTGAGTTTAAAAAATTATTATGTAAATAATCAATAGAATTCATTATTGTATTTATTATCTCGGACAATATTTTAAAAATTCCACCAATGATGCCATCTCTCTCTCCTTCACAAAGAATAATGGGAATTAGAGAACTAGGTTTGCTATAAATAGACATATTTTTTGGAGTATCTGTACCTTTAAATACTACCCAAATAGCATTCATTATTTTATCAGCAATTATATAGACACTTGAATAATTCGATGTTGTGATAGAAATATACATAACATTTTCAGAAGAAATCGCAGTTGAATATTTCCTTGCTCCTGTATCATGTAATAATCTCTTGTTTATTTTTCTAGCGTACCCAATACATAATTTTGACGATATAATATTAGATAATTTAAAAAAATCACTATTATTAAATATATCGTTTATGTTGTTGTTTTTAACATCAATTAAAAATTCTTTATTTATAATATTTTCATGAAAAATAGTTAAATAATCGTCTAAAATACCATTACGATTATATGCTAATCTAGATAATATAGAAGATATAAAACAAATAAATGGAGGATCGGATAACTCCACCTGTTTTGGGTCGATTAAATTATTCATTTGATGAATTCCATTGTTTATTTTGGATAAAAAATTAATTCCTTTATTCGCATAATCATGTATTTTTTTTATGTTATTATCTTTACGTTTTGTTGTATCTTTACGTTTTGTTCTATTATATTTATGTGTTTTTTTACTCATATATATAATATAAATATTATAGTATTCATAAATGTGATTTCAAGTATTTTTATTTGTATTATTATTATTATTGCTTGGATTTGTGTTTGTGTTTGGATTTGTGTTTGTGCTTGGATTTGTGTTTGTGTTTGGATTTGTGTCTGGATTATATATTTTATCATTAGCAGCTAATTTTGAATTATACATGTTTGTATCCGCTTTTTTATCCATATCAAAAATTACACGAATAGCTTTAAATATAAAATAAATTATTATTAATGCGATTGCAACAAATAATATAAAAGTAAAGAACATTTTGGGACTGTTTATTTTTTTCATCATTTGTTTATTCATTTTCATTTTATATAAACAAATAAAATAATTTTTATTTTTTGGTTGTTTTTTTACATATTTACATATTTACATATTTATTAGTATAATTCCATTGCTGGTTTTCTTTTTGACATGTTGTTTTTTCTCCTTATGAATTCCTTTATGGCAACTTTCACAAATAGTTAATAAATTTGCAGGATGATTTTTATGAAATTTTGTACTTTTGTCAGTTTCATTAATTATAATACCGTTACTGTTTGCATTCATTTGATGTTGTAAATGATGGGTCTCTGTTGCCATGTTTTTGTTGCACATTTTACAAATACTTACTAAAATATTGGAGTTATAATTCGAGTGTTGGAGAGAAAGAGCACTTCCCATATTTGGATGGTATTTAATACGAATTTGATTTGCCATTTCTAAAAAATCATTCGGTAAATTCAGTGATTTACATACCTCTAATCCATACATGCTTGTTCCTGGCCCGGGTTTAAGTTTTCTATCATAGACCAACCTATCTTTCTCTCTATCATAAATCACTGACATATGGAATAATCCTACATTTGGCATGTTTGTGATCTCCTCGTAATTTACAATTTCATGTAAATGTGTTGCAAATAAGAAACTGCTTTTTCCATTGCTTAAATATTGTATTCCAGCAACAAATATACTAATCGCTGAAACACTTTCGGTTCCTGAACAAAGTTCGTCTCCTAATACTAGACTATTTTTTGTTGCTAATTTCAATATGGTTCTCAATTCTGACATTTCTACTGCAAATGTCGAAAGGCCTTTGAAAATATTATCATTTCCTAATATTCTTGTAAAAATGGAATGATATGGTTTATAGACAAATTTTGAACATGGTACATATAATCCCGCTTGTGCCATAATAACGGCTATTCCAACGGCTCGAATAAAACTGGTTTTTCCTACTGCGTTTGTTCCGTACAATAACATACCATCTACACCATCTACACCATCTACACCATCTGATGTGTCTCTACCAATAATTACATCATTGGAAACATACAATTCGTTTTGTTGTAAATGTTCTATTAAACAATGACGTATTCCTTTTATACTGGCGAATGATTTATCAGCTGTATCATCTATTTCTGGTTTGCAATAACCATATTTATTAACAATAAATGCTTTATTATATAAGACATCGATTTTTGTTATAAAATGAATTAAACATTCTATTTTAAATGGATAGGTTTCATCATTTTCAATAATAGATACAAATTTATTAATAAACATCGTATATGCATTATTTAATATTTCTTTGAATTGAACTTTCATGGTCGAAATATTTTTACAGAGTTCATTGATGACAGGATTTACAATAGAGTTGTTGGCGGTACTTTGTGTTAGAAAATCAACGTTTGTTATTTCTTTTTTGTCTTTGATAGCAATAACAAATTCAAATTGTTTGTAATGGGTTTCACTGCTGCTGCTACTACTACTACTACTACTACTATCCGAACTATATTGTAACATAATTGGTTGATTCATTACAGTTTTTAAAGCTTCTTTTAAGATCGTACAACGTCTCTTTGTTGCCAATAAACTATAATTGTTTTTTTCGGTTTCATGTAGTTTTACGTATTCTGTTGTTTTTGTTGTTGTTGTTGTTGTGTTTGTTGTTTTTGTTTTTTTTTCATATTTTTCCAATAAATTATTTAAAAAAACTCGTATTGATTCTAACTTGTTCATTGATTCTGTCATTACAA
>Ga0214921_10005480_pt1 | contig 17929 bp, 26 predicted proteins | sample LL1505_MetaG_FD_177992 | JGI IMG/M metagenome (GOLD analysis project Ga0214921, IMG submission 177992) | Freshwater microbial communities from Lake Lanier, Atlanta, Georgia, United States - LL-1505 | ecosystem: Environmental > Aquatic > Freshwater > Lake | place: USA: Georgia | collected...
ATGTTATTATTAATAATATTTTGGATAATTTGCTCTCTTACCTTGTTGTTCTTGTCATTCATCCCTCTGGATGTATGGAGAAACACGTTGATACTTTCCATATTCATAACTATTAGCGAATTTATTAAATCGTTTCTTATTAAACACAACCACTCCAAAAGTAAAGAAAAAAAATGATCAACAACTTTTCAATTTTTTTTATTTCAATTATTTTTTATAATAACTTAATAATTATTTTTTATAATATTTATTATAACAAACAATACTACATTTGGTTAGTTGTTCAGGAGAATAATTATATTCAACTGAATGAAACACAGTAGAACAAAGAGTAGAACATTTATTTAGTTGTTGTTTCTTGACAAAATTATCCATCATAATACCAATATTTTGGAGTAAAGTAGCAATCAATCCACAACCAACAATAAAGAACACTACAAGAATAGTCGCGCAAGGGCTCTTCTGTTTTAAATAATATTGACCTCTTCGATAAGTATAATTTGTCATTTTGAATATACATAATTCTATTCTATAAATAAATTTCAATTTTTTTTTATATAAATGTTTTACACCTTTGAATATTTAAAACACCGATATTTTATCATAATTAAATAATATCCAAATGAAAAATTTGTTTATGATAATTAAATAATATAAAATCCATATGATAAAATTTGTTTATCATTTCAATTGATTCATTATTCAAATAATTATAATAATTTACTTTATTATTGTTTACATTACTATATATATTAAAATCAATGTAACCTAAATTTTTCATTTCATTTGTCAAACTTTCAGTTTTTAAAATGTGAATGTTTTGTATAATTTCTCCTTTATCATTTGTTATAAATTTGTATTGTGGTATATTGTGATTATCATATTTATCAGACACTAAATAGTTATTTAAAATATCAAATACTTCTTCTTTTGTGTTTTTAGTTGTGATTAATGATAAAAAAAATAAATCGCTTACTAAACGTTCATATGGATTTCTAACAACAGTAATTATTTTAATATTATCAAAATTAATATTGAATATTTTACTATATTTAACAACTTGATTATATGTTATATGTTGTAATGATGAATTTATTTCAATATTTTTATTTAACAATTTTTTATCTACAATAAAATCATATAAAGATTTATTGTTTAATGAAATGTTAAATTTTGAAGAAAAATATGATTCTAGTGAAGTCCCACCTGTTTTAGGTATATGTATAAATAACACATTTATATCGTTATTTTTAAAATAAGGCATTATATTATATACAAATAAGTTTTTATATATAATTAAATAATATGGATTATATGTCTGTTTTAAAAGATGCGATATCAACATCGGTAAATATGAAATTATTTTTAGATAAAAATAATGCTGCTTTAATGCATGTATTCAATGCGAAATTTACAAAATTTTCAATGACAAATTGTAAAAATAAATTAGAAAATTTTGACCCAAATAGATTACAAAGCACAGCTGTAAAAGCATATCCAATAAGTAATCGTCCAAGAGGTAATAATGATATATCAAGTGTAAAATATTATCAAAAACAAATAAAAGAAAAGAAGGATATACCGGCAATATGGATAATAAAAGATAATGATACATATACATTATTAGATGGGGCGCATCGTATTGTTGCTAGTTATATAGAGAACAAAAAATATATGGATGCGTACATAGTAAATATACCAGATAATACAAAGGCAACAGGAAAAAATGAAGAGATAAAGCAAATAATAAAGAATACTAAATTATTACAATCTATAATGTAAACAGCGATTAATACAATCGTCAGGAGTTGATGTATTAATCATATAAGAATAATTACTATAACAATTATATTGATAATAATTATAATTTCCGTGACAAATAAACATACAAGTATTAATAAATTTATTACAGTTATGTTTATGAAATAAAGAAGAGATGACATTTCCTATAATTAATATACCATACGCAATCAATATAATACATAAAGTAATCCACGGAAATTTGGGTTCATCATATTGAGGAGCGCGAGAAGGATAGGCCATTGTAAAATAATAATCAATAGATTAAAAATTTATTTCAATTTTTTTAATCTATCATTAACTAATTCAAGAACAGTAAAAGTCAAGTCAGGAACTTTAATGGTTTGATAATTTTTGTTGGTGGGGTGTAATTGTACTAAAACCATACTAGAAATTTTAAAATCATAATTTTTTTCAATAATATATTTATATATATTTAATTGTAAACTATAATGCCAAAAATTTGTATCAGGTACAGTATCTAAGCAAGGGTTAATAGAATATTTATTAAATGGGTTATTTTTGGTAATTTCTTTACATCGTTTCCAATCATATATCATCAATGTTCCATCCGGATTTTTGTAAATCATATCAATAGAACCAGCTAATTTTAATTCTGTATCAAATATAGTCCATTCGGTTCGAAATGGTATAAATTTAGAGAATGTATCAATATAATTCATAAAATAAGTCCATTCGATGCTTTCTATAATAGGATTATCAAATGGAGAAGTAGATAAATAAATTTCTCTCAAGTCTTCGTGTGTACAATCTGTTTTATTTTCTGGATGCGATAAGTTCATAAATTGCTCAATATAAAAATGTAAAAGTGTTCCTTGAGAAGATACTTCTAAAGCGTTTTGGGACCATTGTGCTTTGATTTGTTGTTTTGACATACCAAAATATTTATTTTGTTCATTCCAATTTTTACCTTTCATCATTCTATCAATAATTTTATCAGAATTAAATTTTTCAAATTGACTATGAATTAATGTAGTAACAGAAGTATACGTACTATCTTTATCAGATAAAATAATATATTTATGTGTATCTTCATAAAATTCAATATGTTGGTCTAATGCGTGTGCGTTTTCAATTGATAATTTGGTCGTCATCTTAAATACAAAAATAACAAACAATAATAAATATCAATTTTATTATTTCTTTAATATTTCAGTTAATTTGTTAATAGTATCTTCTATAGCTGAACTCGTACCAGACCCTATATTAAGTTTAGGGTTAGGGTTAATATTAATAACTTTTTCTAATTGTTGGTCAGGATATACATTTTGTAATTCTTGTTGGAAAGGCTCAGGGTTACTAAATATAAAAAATAAATTATATAATAATTTATTCATTTCTTCTTCATTTAATTTAGCTTTCCAAGTTTCCTTGATACCATTTTTTTTTATGTATAAATAAATAGAAAGGACTTTATTTTTATAATGAACACTAAAATCAACAGTTTCATCTTTTGAGTGGAGAGATATAGTGGGTTTTTTATGATGTTTTTTATCTGTTTCGTTTTCTTTGGTTTCTTTGGTATCTTTTTCTTCAGTCTCTGTATTTTTGGAAGGGTTTAAAAAGGAAAAAATATTCATTATATAATTAAATATATAATATTTAATTACTTTATGGAATTATTAATTGAAGAAAAAAAAACAGAAAAAGTTTCGTATGAAGATATTTTAAAAAAGATGAATTTAAAAATAGTGGATGGTAAATTGAGTGAATATGAGCCTTCAAAAAAAAATAGTTATTTTTATCCACAACAAAATGAAAACAAACAAGTACGATTTGAAGAGCATAAATCTCAAGTTATGACAAGAGAACAGTATATAAATTTATTGGTTCAAAGAATAAATCAAAAAAAAAGAATTTCTCAAATGAAGCCAAAAAGATTATTATTTAATAATTCAAATAATTATAATTATTACAAAAATAGTAATATGAATACATTTTTCAAGTTAAAATTTTAATAAAACCTAAAATAATTATCAAAATAATTAAAGAACACATTTGTATTATTTTTTTTTTGATTTCTTCATTTTTGATTTCATTACATAGTCTTAATTCTTCAAGATAAAGTCTATCAAAATGGTTCTCAAGTTTAAATAGAGCATTACGAATAACCTTCCAACCCGTTTGTTTATCGTCTTTTTCGTATCTATCTGTAATGGTTAGGGTAAGTTGAAAGTAATAATCTTCTAATTCTCTTAATAAATAATGAATATGTTGTAATTCTTCTCTAGAATATTTTGATAAATTTTGTTGGTTATCAAAATATGTGCGGTCCTCAAATAAAAGATTATGTAATTCTGGATTGGTCAACATCTTGAATAGTTATAAGTAATTGACTTACATAAAATAAGTTCAATTTTATATTAAATATAATTTTGTCAAATATATATGAATTTAGTAAAAGAGATCCAACAAAATAAAGAAAAAATATTTCAGTTAACAAAAGAGGAAATGATAGAATGTATAAAATTAACAAAAGACCATTATTATAATAAAGAAAGTTTGATAGATGATGAAACCTATGATTTATTGGAAGATACTTGGTTGGACAAATACCAATACCCGTCAGAAGAGATAGAAGAAATAGAAATAGGATATATTCCTGAAAATAATAAAGTGAGTTTGCCGTATGAAATGTATTCAATGAATAAAATAAAAGATGATCCAACAAAATTAAAAAAATTTTTTCAAAAATATAAAGGAGAATATGTTATTTCAGATAAATTGGATGGAATAAGTGCGTTATATATTAGTGAAGAAACAGAAAAATTATATACAAGAGGAAACGGAAAAATAGGTAAAGATATTTCTTATTTATTAAAAGAATTAACCATACCAAAAAAAGAGAATGTAGTGTTAAGAGGAGAATTAATTATTTCGAAAGAGAAATTTGAAAAATATAAGAATGAATATTCAAGTGGAAGAAATTTTGTTTCAAGTATAGTAAATTCAAAAGATCCAAAAAAAGAATATATACAAGATATAGATTTGGTATTTTATGAAGTGATAAAGCCAACATTGTTACCTTTTCAACAAATGGAATGGATAAAAAATAATAATTATAAATATAGTCCGTATGAGTTAATTTCATTTACAAATATATTAAATAATGAATTATTAAAAACAAAATTATTGTCAAGGAAAGAATTATCCATTTATGAAATAGATGGAATTATAGTAAATCATAATTATATTTATATAAGACCAAAAAAGAATCCATCTCACGCGTTTGCGTTTAAAACGGAGATGAATTATCAAATAATGAAAACAGAGGTAGTAGATGTTGAATGGAATGTAAGTAAGGATGGGTTATTAAAGCCAAAAATAAAATTAATACCAATTAAAATAGACAATATAAATATTGAATATGTTTCAGGATATAATGGTTTTTATATAGAATCGAATAAAATAGGTAAGGGAACAAAAGTGGAAATTATAAGAAGTGGAGATGTTATCCCAGTAGTAAGAAGTATATTAGAATCTACAGAGCCAATATTTCCTCAAGAAGAATATGAATGGGATACAAAACACGTAGAATTGATATTAAAAAATAAAGATAATACGAGTTATCTGTTAAAAAAGATAATACATTTTTTTAAAGGATTAAATATACCAATGTTAGGAGCAAATTATATAGAAAAATTATATAATAATGGGTATGATAGTATAGAAAAAATATTATTAATAAAAGAAGAAGAATTAGAAACTATGAAAAATATTTCTATAAAAACAAGTAAAAAATTTTATGATAAAATAAGGGAAAGAATGAAAGAAATAACTATGTGTGAATTATTGTCTTTGTTGAATTATTTAGGCCGTGGTTATTCATTAATTAAAATAAAAAATATAGAAAAGGAATATCCAAAATTGTTTGATTTTCAAGAAGATATGGATACAAAAAGAAAAAATTTAGAAAAAATAAATAAAAAAAATGCTGAACATATTTGTGAAGGTTTAAAACAATTTGAAGAATTTTTAATAATAATAAATAGTATTATTATATAATGTTAAGTGAAGACCCGCCGGATATTAGTGTTACAAAACAACCACCAGTTATAAGTATTACAAGTCTTGGTAAATTATTACTTAGAATTACAACAAGTAATATTGGACAAAGGTTACATTCAGTTTTTCTAAAAGCAATCGCAAGATTATCCACACAAAGTTTTATACTATCTCACCAAAGTTTAGAATTACAAAAGACAGATGGTAAAAAGCAAACAGAACAACAATTATCAAGAAAACGACGACTAGAGGAACAAGAAGAGAAATTTGAAGGTTGGTTTCCTTATAAAGGTCTAGATTTGCACACTTCTAAACGAATGGAAGAATTAATTAAAGCGGCAGAGATAACATATGATATTAACCAAATTACTTCTGAGGGAAAAAGATATATTAGAATACAAGATATAACCCCTCCAAGTGATTTCTTTGGAATAGGTACAAGACCTACAATTTTTTATCCTTATTTTGATTGTTTTACTGATGAGGATTTTTTAGAAATAAAAAGAGCTGTTGAAGAAATATTAAATTCAGGTTGTATTGATTTTGAATATTTAAACACTCTTCAAGCTAAATATTTAAAAATTATTATTGAGTTTTATTATAATCGTAAGATGCAACCTAAATGGAATTGGCACTATGATTTACAAAGTTTAGCCGTTTTTTTATTTTTATGTTATATAAATAGGTTCAGCGATGTAACGTCAGCAGAATTTAAATTAGATTGTCCATCAGATACAGAAGCTACTATACTAAGATTTAAATTAAGTAGACCATATAATACGTGTTATGGTTTAAATGTATTACATTCAACTGCGTGTAACGCTGATGAGGGTAATTTAAAAAATATACGTGAGGCGTGTAAAGAAACAAGAGAAAATGTTGATGTAGAAGACACAAGATCATTTGTAAGAATGGTTGGTGTTGCGTTATTAGAAAGCGGAGACCCAATAGTTTATAATGCTCAACAATATTGGAAAGAACAAGTATGTACAAATATTTCTGAAAATTTATTTGAGGAGAATTCGGTTCATAGACATACAAATGGTGATATTACAGTAGAATTAAATAATCTAAATGATGATGACTGGATAAAACAATTAGGTAAGTTATCATCCGCAAAACTTGCTGGAGGTAACAATAAACAAAAAAGAAATAGAAAAATAAAGATAAAAACACAAAAAAGAAAAAGAAAACAAACAAAAAATAAAAAAAAACAAACAAAAAATAAAAAAAAATTGAAATAATTTTTTACTAATTAAATTTAGTATATAAAGCAAAGATGTCGTACATTTCTTCCAAAATCATTGGTTCAATTACATTCAAAGATTACGAAGAAATATTGGAAAAAAAAGATATAGATTTAAAAGAAAAGGTAAGTTTGATGGAGTTGTTTTATATAGTAAAAAGGATGCGTCTAATGAGTGATGTTGAGTTGTCTGGGAATGATTTATTCGATAGAATAGAAAGAACAACGTACAAAAAAGAAAAACAAGTCAAACAAATGTGTCAAGATATTGATTTATCAGGTAAAACTCTTGAAGAAATCCGAGAAATAGTAAATATGAAAATAATTGAAATAAAAGAATATATAATAAATCCAGAGAATGTATTATATATTGAAAGTCAAAAAGATGAACCTGTTATTTCAGTTGAAACAGGCGAATTATTAACTTTAGATGAAGATACATTTAGTGTAGGTAGTCAATATATAGGAATGTTAAAACATATGATAACTTCTATTTTAAAAAATATGCTCAAGTCTATAACTAAAATAATTGAGTTTAGAAGAATGCGAGATATTCAATTGTTTGAATTATTGGAAGTTTTGCGTGGTAATTTAAATGAACAACTAAAAAACTCAAATGATGTAGTTGAATTTCAAAAACTATTTGAAAAAGAGATAACCCATTTTATGAGGTTATTAGTAGTATCAAAACGTGAAAAACAATATGAATTACAAACCATATTTGAACCAGAAGAAACATATTCTCAAGGACAAGGTGTAATGGCCAAAAGAGCGGTAGCACATCCAGAGCCACAATTTTACAAAGATATAATTTTATTTGAAAATAAAAGTGATAATTATATGAATCAATATGTAAAACCAACATCTCTAAAAACATTTGAAGAGTCAAAATCTATATTAGATGATTTAATAATGAGGTTACAAACGTCTTCGTTGGGCTAAAGAGCCAGCTGATGTTGTACCTACAGAACCATAACCAGAATGTGGTTTATAAATATAATTATGGTTCCAAGTATAACATAAAGTATTATTACAATTATTAAATTTTTTATTGTAAGCTAAAGGAGAAGTGTTAAATATAGAATAAAAGTTAGATGATTTATTTAATAAATTAGATGGATAAGAAGGTAAAGGAGTACTAAAGTTCATATATATTAAGTAATATTATTTTCCACAAGCGCAACCTGCTGGATTGTTTAATCGCCCAAGTAAATTTTTCTGAAAAGTATATCTTGTATTAAACTTATTACGTGAAAAGTTAATTTGTGGTTTCATTTTTTGTGTAGGTTGTATAGTTTGAATATTACGGTTTTTAGCAATATTATTCATAGGATTAACAATAGTTCTACGCTGTCTATTAAAAGTAAATAAATTATTCATATATATATATATCATAAAGAAATTATATTAAACAATTACATCTATCAATAATATTTAATTTAACAAATTTATCACCATAAACAGGAAATGCTCTATTAAATGGGACAACTCGTAACATTTCTTCTTTTGGTATAGGTCCTCTACGATAAGGGCCTTTTCCTTTGATACGATTTAAATAACGAGCATAAGAATTATGTTTTACATCTACACCAACACCACCAGGTGAGCAAGCACCTGGCTTACAACTGGTTTTTGTAGATCTAAGTGTATTACAATGAGAAGGAACAACAACACTCTGAATATGATATTGGATACGGTCACTGCTTTGATTATGATTTGTTTGATTATTATATATAGGCTTTTCGTATACATTTAATCCACTCAGGTTATCTTGATATAAAGAGGAAGGAACCCGTACAACATTTTGTATTCTTTTTTGTGTTTGTAAACGATTATAAATATTATCAGTATTATAAAAACTACATCCTTTACAATGTCTAGTTATATTAATCTCTTGTTTACGTAAACAACATTCAACTTCATTTAAACAACAAGGTTCATTATCTATTTTATGTGAACAACAATTATTAAGTAAAAATATAGACTTTTTTATTTGGCCATTATCATAAATAGTATCGATTAGTTCGTGTGTGTCCATATAAAGAATATATATTATAAAATTGAATAAATTTAATATAATAAGTATAATAAAAATAATGCCAAAGATTATTTGTCCATTCTGTAAAAAAGAATATACATCTCAAGAAAAATATACTGAACATCAATTAATTTGTGATATTATTTATGATAAAAAAGAAGATTTACAGTATTCAAGTAAAGATATAACAAAAATGATAATTTCATTATGTAAAAAAGTAGATAAATTAGAAAAAGAAAATAAAGAAATAAAAAATATGTTGAATAGTATAAAGAAAAAGAAAAAGAATACAATAGAATTTTTAAATCAAACAAATAAATTGGAAAAAAATATATTTGATTTATTAGATTTGTGTATAGTAAATATAAATATAAAGTTTATAGATAAAATAGTAGATAATTCATTAGTATTATTATTAGTTCATTTAATAATAGATCAAATAAAAAAGAATAAGTTAAATCCTTTTTATTATTGTAAAGAAAGACAAGAAATGTATGTTTATTCAACAGAATGGAAAGTATTAACAATAGAAGTAATAAAAATAATGATAAAACAAATTCAAAATAAATTAATTAATATTTATTTTGAATGGAAAAAAGAAAAAGAATTAGAAAATAAATTAAATAATTTAGATGAAATATCTACGTGTATTCTTGAAAAGATAGCATTGATCCACGAAGAAAAATATAAAATAAAAAAAAGATTAAATAATTATATTCAAGAAATTTTATGAGCTAATATTTGTGAATAAATAATATGTAATAACAAGAATAATAATAAATGTTAGTAATGTTTGAACAAATCTAGATATATTTAATGTATTATTTTGTGCTGAAATAAATTGTTTAAAATCATATAATTTATCCAAGCGCGATAGATAAAGAATATAAATAATTAAAGGTTCTATAACTGCTGTTACTGTTACAGCAATTAAATCTTTGAAAGCAAAACCAATACATAATGCCATAGCAGCAGCAATTAATGTTCCTGTTTTATTATTTAAAAATAATTTTATTTTTTGCCTAAATGTCATTGAATTTGCCGAGTTAGCATTAACCATAATATAACTAAATAAAAAAATTATGTTATTTTTTTTATAACTAAATAAAAAAAAATTGAAATGTTTTTTTACAAAATAAAAATGTATTATTACAAAGCTGTTGGGAAAATGTCGTTTAACTTGAAGCAATCGTTGAGTCTTTATATTCCGTTCATTCGTGATAATGTTTCCTTGGAAACATTCCAAAATTCATTTCATACAATGAATATTGGAAAGGTAAGTAGCGTTGATTTTGTTTTGAATGGTAAAAATCCGTTGAGAGAGGCGTTCGTTCATTTTGAAGTGTTTTACGACACTCAAGAAGCGTACGACTTTCAAACTAATCTTGTGAGAGAGCAGAAGATGAAGTTTTGGTATGAAGACAATTGCTTTTGGTCAATTTCAGAGAACTTTTCAAAGAAGAAAGCAATGGTTGGTGGAAGACGTATCAAATTGGACTTGGGCGATGAAGACGAAACAAGAAATTGGGACGAAGAAGAATCGCAACTGTCTGTTCAAGAAGAGTTGGACTTCTTGAGGAAAGAAGTGATGCGGTTACAGCAACAAGCGATCAAACGCGAGGAAGACAACACATTCTTGAGAAAAAGAAATGATGACTTAATGGCCTCAATGGATACATTTGCGAATGAAGAAATCCTTGCGTTAGAAGAAAAGCTCGCATTCCAAGACGAAGAAATAACAATGCTTACACATCAGCTGGAAATACAAGAAGCGCACTTTCAGATGCAACTTGAAGCCGCCGCACCAACATACCATCAACCAAATAACATAATTTGCTGTCTGTGCTATAGACATATAACAGGTGTTGCTCCATCCACTCAACAGCAAGGCGAATGTTCATTGTGTTCACCAGAACCTGTATTACCTGATGATTTCCCAATCCAATCTGCGTTCTTTATGAAAAAAAAATAAATAATATATCTCAAAAACTAACAAAAACTAACAAAAACTAACAAAAACTAATAAAACAAAAAATATATTCATTTTACTATTCATTTTACTATTTATTTTTAGTTAGCCATTTTTTTTTTCAACAAATGAAATATGTTTTTTAGTAAGTAAATGTTTAGATTTGCCAACAAATAAAAATTTACCACCGCATTCACAAATAATTTTCTCACATAATTTATCTTTATTTTTTTCTTTATACTTATAAGCTTTATCAATCATTTTTTCTCTATGTGATAAATAATAATTTTTATTTCGTTCTTTTAATTCATCTTTATGGTTATAGTTATATTCAATTTGATATTTTAATCTTTCTTCTTTATTTTTATGGTATTTTTCTAAAATTCTTTGTCTATTTTTTTCATAATATGTAATTTCAGGAGTATCTACATATGAACAATTCCTAATATTATTATCTTGTTCGTATTGTATATTTTTAAAAATAATTGTCACAATGCTTCTTGAAATGTTCATTTTGAATGTTTACAAATAACAGTTTGAATATACCTTTTTCTTATCTATAAATCAATTTCAATTTTATTATAATCTTAAAGAAGGGTTTAAACAAATATCTTTTGTTGGGTAAATATCACCTGACATACAATAATCATTATAACCTACTTTAACACAACTATTATAACCTTTTTCATTGCCAATTAAACACCAACCATTTTTGTGTGTAATAGCTTCTGTTTCTGTGGGTGGTTCCATCATATGCGTATTTATATAATTTTGTTGATATTTGTATTTTTCAACAGCTTCATTTAATGATGCTTGAGAAGAATTAATAGTTCCAGATGTTGATGAAATAGTAGGAGAACCAGAACCAGAAAAAATCTCAGAAGAAGACCCAGACCCAGAACCAGAACCAGAACCAGACCCAGACCCAGACCCAGACCCAGAACCAGAACCAGAACCAGAACCAGAACCAGAACCAGACCCAGAACCAGAACCAGAACCAGAAGAAGAACCAGACCCAGAACCAGAAGAGTTATTTTTCTTAGCAGATATTTTAGATTTAATAGCGGCAATTTTTTCACTTTGTGTAGGTCCACCAGTTAATTTAATTAATATTTTTTTAAAGATAGAGTCAGGATATAAATAAGCAATAATAAAAAATAATAATATGAGAAATATTATAAAAGAGATAAAAAATACAATATAATAAAAAGTAGTAAATCTAGAAGAATTATTTTCAGGTATAGTATCAGATGTTTCCATATATTATGAAATTATTATATTAGAATGATAGTGACGATATAGATTAATTTTATTTAAAAGATAAATTACCTAAAATTTCATCACGAATATTAGATAAATCACTATGTTCAGGTGAATATTTTAGATGAATTAATTGTTTTTTGTATTTTTCTATTTGTTTTAAAAACGATGGTAAATTTAAAAATGAATATAAAGGAATAGATTTTTGTTGTATATTTGGACGTGACATATTTTTCCCAAGCATAACTTCAACATATTTATCTATATTATTACTTAAATCATCGTATAATTGGTCGGTTGTTTTATGAATAGAAAAATAATCAGTTTGCCAGTGAAATAATTTAACCATATTTAGTAATTCTAAAAAAATAAGAACAATATGTTTGTTTTTATTTTTTATAGTTTTGTTTTTCATACTATTATTGTATAATTTATTTTAAAAATTTATAATATAATATTATATTTATTCAATATTTTTTGAGGTATTAAATCAGTTTGTATTTTTTCTAATTTTTTGAAGCATTTATTTATGGTTACTTCGCTAATTTCACTCATATTTTTTACATCTTTTTTGGATATGTTTAATTTAAATATTTGTGAAACAAAGTAAATAATTCCAGCCGCAATAGAATGAGGGTTATTTTCAGGCATAATATTTTGTTTTTCAATTTTGATAGAAATAAATAAACAAAGTTTTGTTAATTCAATATTAATATTTAATTTAGAACAATACCGTTCAATAAATGCTTCAGGTTTTGTTTTACAAAAACTAGTTTTATCTTGATTTTCATATTCTTTCTCAAGATGATTAATAATAATTTGTGCGTTTTTACATCCACGTGTAGCACTAGGAACATCCAAATGAAATATAACAGCAAGTTCTTTAGCTGTTCTAGGGTTATCGTTAATACGACAAGCAATATAAATAGAAGCAGCAATTAATCCATCTTTATTATCACCACGAAAAGTTTGTTCATATTCAGTAATTTTTTTATGATATCGGATAGCGTCGTCAATAATAAATTTAGAGATACCAGAATTTTGGGCCATAATAATAATACGTTGGAAGTCATCATATTGGGCTTTTTCTTTATAAGGCATAGATTGCCATTCAGTATATCGTCGAATTTTTCTCATTTCATAACTAGTATTACCATTACATATAACTTTACAACCATAAGAAGATTGCTCTAATAAAGGGTTAATAGGCATACCACAACGTGTAGGGTCACTATTATGGTTATCGTCAGCACCATAAAATCGCCATTCAGCTGTTTGGTCAATCATATCTTTATAAATAATTCCACATTTTCTATTAGTACAAGTTAAAAAGCCTTCATCAGAGAAGGATAGTTTTGATTGGCAAGAGTCACAGAAGTCTCTTTCGCCATCTTTGCGATAAATACATTCTAAAGGTATAGGTTTTTCTTGAAAGTCATTATCTACGATATTCCATAATATTTTTTTATTGGCATCTTTTGATTTAATTTTTTTCGTGTTATTCATTTTCTTATAATTTATATAAAATAGTTTTAATTCAATTTTATTTTATAGATAATTGTTATGAATAAAATAGATATAATGAAAGAGTTGGATAAAAAAATGTATAAATATATATTAGAAGAAGATAAAATGGATTTTATGGATAAAGATAGTTTAGATATAATGATGTTAATGTTATCAACAAAATTACAATCAGAATTAAATAAAAAAAATATAAAGGATATTTCTAAAAAAATAGAAGTAGATTATGATAAAAGTTGTTTAAATATATCAAAATATTATGTAAAAATTTTCCATTTATTAAATATATTATTTGATGTATTAAATAATAAAAAAGAAATAAAAGAAGGTAAAATAGCCAAAAAAACAAATAATGTTTGTATAAATATGATGAAAGAATTATCACCAGACAAAAAAGAAGATTTATTTTCAGGTATAGATAATTTATATCACGATAAATATTTATTTGATAATAATTTTCATCATATGAGTAAAAAAAATAAAAAAAGATATGATGTAGATTTGAAAAGTTTTGTGTTAACTTTTACAGGACAAACAGAAATACCAAGTCATATTAGTAGTTTTCAAGATATAAAAGTAACAGATTATTGTGAAGACACAAATATATGTCTAGAAAATTATTTATTTTTTGAATATGCTGACCATTTAAAAAAAACAATAAAAAGATCTGTTATTATTCAAGAAAAGTTAGAAGATATTTTAACAAATATAATATGTATAAAAGACAAAAGGATACAAATAAATTTGACAGAATACAAGTTAAATATATATATAAGAGAAACAAGAAAATATATTATTCAATTATGGGAAGAATGTAATGATGGATATATTCAAGGAAAAAGATTATTAGAAAAAATAATGGAAGATTTATATTTAAAAAAAATTATATCAGAGCAAAAAAGTATAAAAAAGATATTGGATAAAGTATATTCTCAAAAAATTCAACCAAATGAGTTATATATTTCTGAGAAAGATATATTAATGAATGTACTGGTATAATAAGTATAATGTAAATATTTGAAACAAAGATAATGAAGTAATAACATACATAAATGTCAAATCATTGTCAGGATGTACATATTTTATGTTTTGTTCGATATCTATAAATTGTCCCCATAATTCATCTTGAGTTGTAACATTAATAATTGCTACAGGCAAATAATTATCCATTGTTTATGTATAACATTATTATTATGTTAAATAATTTTCAATTTTTTTCTAGTTAACATATGTTTTGCTTTGGAAGCAATAATTTTATATTTAGTTCCGTGAGAGCTATATTGTCTAGCACGAATATATGCGGAATAAATACCTTTGTTACTAATATCACAAGTATTTTTTTTACAAATAACAAATGATTTCTTTTTTCCTAAAAAACATTTATCTCCACATTTGTCATACATTTTATTTCGTTGTTTTCTGGAAGGTTTTTGGCTAGACCATCCTTTCCAAGGAACATTTTTTTTCATATATTATTATATGGATAATATAATTGTAAGTATAAAAGAAGAAGAAAAAAAAGAAGAAGATAATGATTCAAGTGATACAGAAGAAGATTATATTTGTTCTATTTCAGAGGATGACAATGAGCATATAAATGAGATGGTATTTTGTAATGATATAGGTAATAAACTAACGTTTAAAAGAGTAGAAGATAAAATAAATAAAAATTATTTTGATATAAATTATACATATTCATCTTCATTGGATATTTTGGCGTCGTATTTAAAAGGTCAAAAGATAATTTATATGGAATCCAAATATAATTGTGAAACAAGATTAAATTATTTAATGATGCCAGCAATATTTTTATCAACCATAGCAACAATATTAACAACATTTTTATATCAATACAAATATGGTACATATGTTTTATGCGCAATAAATGGTATAATATCTTTTTTGATAGCATTGGTAAATTTTTTTAAGTTAGATGCGTGCGCAGAGGCACATAAAACATCAGCCCATAAATATGATAAATTACAAAGTTCAGTGGAATTTACCTCAGGACAAATATTATTATTTCGTGATTTTGAGTTAGAAAAGAATATAATGGATAAGTCAATAAATGAACAAGATAAAAAATCAATAAAATTAACTATATTAAATAAGCATAAAGAAATGGAGTTGGAATTAAAAAAAAAGATGATGGATGTAGAAAAAAAGATAGAAGAAATAAAAGAAACAAACCAATTTATAATTCCAAGAGATATACGTTATATGTATCCAATAATTTACAATACAAATATATTTTCAATAATAAAAAGGATAGAAGATTGTAAAAAAAAATCATTAACAAATTTAAAAAATGTAAAAAATGAGATAAGATATATTAATGAATCAATAAAAAGAGAAAATAATATTTGTGTAAAACAAAAATCACAATTAAAAGTATTATTTGAGATAAAAAAAAAACTTGTAAAAGAAATATTATTATTAAAATCGTCATTTTCAGTAATAGACCAAATGTTTCATATGGAAATAGAAAACGCAAATATAAAATCAAAAAATTGGTTAATAAATTATTTTGTTCCATTAAAGCTTCAAGACCCATTAAAATTAAATTTATTTATACAAAATTTAATGGACCCATTTCAGTTAATAGAGCTAGATTCATTGAATGTAAATTGATTTTTTAATAAAAGAATATTTGTATCATTACTTTCAAGACTAGTAATCTTATCTCTACACATAGCACAAGTAGGCTGTTTTAATTTAGCAGAATGAAGATATGAAATAATACATTGAACACAGTATTTATGACAAGAATTTACCATAATAATATGTTTATCATTATTGTTATGATAACAAATTGGGCATTCTATTAATGTTTCTTCTTCATCAAATTCTTCTTCTATTTCTTCTTTAGTAATTTTTTCAATACATTTATTTTCAGCACAATCATTACTACTAATACATTCTGTAGAAATAACTTTGTCAGGTATTTTTTCTATAGTTTTTTGTTCCGCAACATCTGAAGTAGTTATTTTTAATTGAATATGAAATACAGAAGGAATAGGGAACTGCTCACGGAATAAATCTTCATTCGTAGTAAATTCTTGATACATCATCATATTATCTGTTCTATGTATTATAAGTCTTGAAGAAGGATGAAAATAACTAGGTAGAATAGCATAAGGATAAATTTGTTCATTATCAATTAATACACGAAAATGGCTAATTGTATGTCCAAAATCATATGGATCTCCTTGTTCATTATAAGAAACTTGCATAGAAGATAATACAGTATATTGAGAATCATATGTAAATTTCAATATATCTATAAATAATAAATTCGTGAACAAATCCAAAGAAATTTCAGCATCAGGAGTAAAACGATTACCATATTTCAATAAAATATTTGAAGCATATTGATAACACCCTAATACATTAAAGACAGGAGAATCGCAATATAAATCAAATGAGTAAGCTGGAGAAACATTATTAGGAAATATATTAATAGGTCCAAACGACGGTGAGTGTTCTTTAAATAATTGTTGTATATTTTTAGATATATTAATTATTTTGATATTATATTTTTGAAAAATTAATTTTCTAATTTTTAAATAAATATTAAATTTTTTTGTGTGATAATTAGAAGAATAAATTTTTAAATAAATACATATTTGAGACATTATTTTGTAAGGAAAACTACAAATATATTCTAAACTAAGACTAAGAGATTTACAAGAGTTTGTCAAAACAAAATTATATATTGTTTCAACTAATTCATCAACAATACCAGGTATATCAATATTAATACAACATAATTTATTATGTCCTGTTTGATTACAAATACTACATTTGATATCTTTAAAAATATTTAAATTTCCTAAATGAGTTTGCTTACGCAATACTTCACGATTCATAGAATATACATTTGAAAATAGAGACATTTTGTATTTATATAAGTATTAAAAGAATACTTTTATTTTTTCAATTTTTTTTTAAGTTATTAAAATTACCATAATAAAAAAAAAAATTGAAAACTTTTTTATCAAGTAGTTTAGTTACTATTCCCAAGGGAAATCTGCTCGTAGTTTCAAACCAATCAATCAAAATGTCT
>Ga0214921_10005482_pt1 | contig 17928 bp, 12 predicted proteins | sample LL1505_MetaG_FD_177992 | JGI IMG/M metagenome (GOLD analysis project Ga0214921, IMG submission 177992) | Freshwater microbial communities from Lake Lanier, Atlanta, Georgia, United States - LL-1505 | ecosystem: Environmental > Aquatic > Freshwater > Lake | place: USA: Georgia | collected...
CATGGATCAATTTGCTTGCCTAAATGCGCAAGCCAATCATGCCTTACTATTGAATTGCAGTAATTTAAAACATGAAAATATTCCTTTGCATTTGCCCGCTTACACTTGGGTAATTACAAATTCTAACAAACCTAGAGAATTGGTAGATTCTGCTTATAATCAAAGGTTGAAAGAATGCCAAATGGCACTGGATGAGATAAATAGACACTCAAGCGATGATCTAACTTTTGAAAAATTGTGCCATGTGAGCCCTACTTTTTTTGCTGAATTAGAGAATATTATTAATAGTCAAGTATTGATAAAAAGAGCAAGACATGCTATTTCAGAGCAACAAAGAGTGCTTGATATGGTAGAAGCCTTGGAACATGGAAATGTAAAACAAATAGGTTATTTGCTAAATGAGTCGCATTTTTCATTAAGATATGACTATGAAGTAACTGGTTTTGAGCTTGATACATTGGTTGATAAAGCACAATCTTTGCCTTATGTGGTGGGAAGTAGAATGACAGGTGCTGGCTTTGGAGGTTGTACGGTGAGTTTGGTAAACAAAGAAAATATTGCAGAATTTGAAGCTGAAATAGCCAATGATTATAAATCGAAAACAGGTTTAAATCCTAGTTTTTACATAGTGAAACCATCGCAAGGAGCTCATATTTTGCAAAATGATGCAATTTATGCATGAGGTAAAAGAAAAAAGATGGCATCCATTGTTTCAAGAATGGGTAATAATTTCTGAAACTACAAGTCAGCGACCTTGGAGTGGAGAAGTGGTGAGTGTCAAGCTTGAGGAAGCGCCAACTTACGATGCACAATGTTATTTGTGCCCCGGAAATGTGCGTGCAAAAGGGGATAAAAACCCTGATTATCAATTGCCATTTAGTATTTTTAACGATTTTCCGTCAATAGCTTTTGGTTCTTTTGAGGTAGATAATGAGCATGTGCCCCCTTTTTCAATGGCGGTGCCCGCTGGAGGAATTTGTAAAGTGCTCATTTACCATCGTAATCATCGGTTTACATTAGCTCATTTTTCTGATAGTGAATTTTTGGAAGTGATAAATTTGTGGCAAAATGAATATGAAACATTGTCGCAAAATAGTGCCTTGGCCAATATTTTAATTTTTGAAAATAAAGGAAAAGTAATTGGGGTTTCTAATTTACATCCTCATGGTCAGTTGTATGCAACTGATTTTGTTCCTCCTAAAATTGCCACCATTGCTGCCTCGTTTACAGCTACTTTTGAAAATGAAGGCAAATATTTGTTGCAAGAGATTTTGAAATTTGAAATAAATGAGCAATCTAGAATAGTTTTAGAAAATGAACATTGGGTGGTGATGGTGCCTTATTTTGCCCAATATTCATACGAAACATGGATAGTACCCAAACGATTTTTTCAACATATTGGTCATTTGTTACCCAACGAAAAACAAAGTTTGGCACAAATATATTTAGCAATTTTAAATAAATATGACCGACTTTTTGGGTTCTCGTTGCCCAATATTACCACCCTTTACAATGCACCCTTGCAAGATGGTAAAAAGTTTAAGGTGACTCATTTTCAGTTTTTTATAAGGTTTACGCCTCCACTAAGAGATGCTGAAAAACTGAAATATTTGGCTGGTTTTGAAACCGGAGGTGGAAATATAATTAATCCACTTGCACCAGAAAATGCTGCTAGAATTTTGAGGGAGTGTTAGTGAATGTTTACTTCTTTTCACATTTCATCACATTTTATAAATAATATTGAACTTTTGGCTTAAATTATTTATTTTGCATAAAAAACTCTCATGAAAAAGCCTATTTCAAAATCTGCTAGCAAAGATGTAACAAAAACTACCCAAAAAGCAGAAAAATTACACCCAATACTTCAAGGAGCTAAAATATTAGAACCTTATAAAAATATTATTAAGCCTTACGGAATTGAAAACTTCTAGAGTAAAACTTATTTGTGATACAGGTGTAATAAGTAGGGCTTATTCAAATTTTGAAAATTTTAAGTCAATTATCGAGGATTTATCAATTAAATATGAAATTTGTATAACTACTACCATTAAAATAGAACTTTATAGATGGATTTATGACTACAAATCAAAAGTAGGTCTAAAGACATTTAATGCAATTTTAAAAAGTATCAATTCATTACCTGTTATAAAACTTGACCGCAAAGTTTGTGATGTGGCAGAGAAACTAACTATCAAACATCATCAAAGTGGTGTGGGAGATTTGCTCACTGCGGCGGTTTCAATTGATAAAAAAGTGAAATTATTTACCATTAATTACAAAGATTTTAAAACAATTCCTCGCATCAACCTTTATTTACCACCTCATTTTCAGTAGTTTTTTTGCTTAGGTTTGAAATTGGAGTTGGAAATGTTATATCACCTTGCACAAGTGAATTCAGATTGTATTTTAATTAAAGTATATTTTTTTACTAATTTGCCGTGCTGAAATAACCACATTTGGAAATCTATTAGAAATCAATAATTTTGTATTAACTTATTTTAAAATTAGGCACTTACAAATTAATTAAAATTTAATTAATATTTTAACTGATTAATTAATATTAAATAAATAAAAAAAACAAACCAAATTTATAAAATGAAAAATAAAATACTATTACTCACCTTTTTCGCATTTATCAAAATTTATAGTTTAAATGCACAATTTTGTAGTGCTAGTAGTTTTGACTATATTTTCTCTAATGATTGTGAAGATAATAGTTTATTGATTTTTATGAATCCCAATTCTACATTTAGATGTGCTCCAAATATTACATATGATATTGACAGGATTAAAAACAACATTTATATTGCTTCTGCTAATATTAATTTTAATAGTGGCAAAATCATTTCTGTAACAAATACACCTACATCATTGGGATATTTTACCGCTATTCCAACTTCTAATAGTGTTTCATTAAGTGCTTCAATTGATTATGGCAGATTAAATTTTTTAAATTCAACTCCTAATGATAGTATTAAGTTTATAGAACTGTCATTTTATTTACCACTTACTAACTATGGTACTGACTATGCTTCAGTTAAAATATTCAAATATGATTTATTAAGACAGCATAACTCTACTTTCGATAGTCCTAATACTCTAAATGTAAATGAGATTGGCAAGTATTTTAATAGTAGCAATTTTGAAGGAACAATACCAGTTTATTACAAATGGTCTTCTTCTCATAGTGCTACTTTTGATAGAACAGATACAAATATTGCTAATGTAAGTTGGAGTACAACTGGAAAAGTTGACTTGTCACTTTATTTGAAAAGAGGGTTTTGTGAATCTCTTACTTCCCATACTGTTTTTATTAAATCTCTTACAGGCTTAGATGAAAATTCAAAAAACAATATCACTTTCAATAATCCTGTTGTGAACAAAGAATTAACTTTTTCTGATGTTGTTGAATCTGTTTTGATTACTACTCTTGATGGTAAACAAATATTGAATGCCAACAATACCAATTTTGTGAAGGTAAATCTACCTCAAGGCTTGTATATTTTAGCTGTAAATGGTAAGCCTACCAAGTTAGTTGTAGAATAAATTTCAGTAAAAAATATTGCTATTTTTCAACGCAGACAGGGTTCTGAACCCTGTCTGCGTTTTTATTATCCAACCAAAAAATCTTTAATTTCTTTATTTTCAAAATTAATACCTAATAAAATAATTTCACGGCCGTCGTTGTGGTATTTTTTGTAATAAGCTCGGTCTTTAATTTGCGCAAGGGCAATTTCTGCGTTTTGATTTACCTTAAATTCTAAGATGTAAATATATTTCTTCGTTTTTACTACTGCATCTATTCTTCCACGCAAAGTGCTTACCTCAGCATCAGCAATGCAGCCCAACAATTGAAAGGCAACTAAAATTATAGAATGGTAATAATACTCCGACTTAGCATTAAAAATTTGGTGTGGAATATTGGCAAATAAGCCATCTATCGCATCTCTAATTTCTTCTAATTCTTTTTTCTCAAAAAATTCTCTGAGTTTGTAAATTAATGGCAATGAACTATCTTCAAATGATTTATCCGATAACACACTCGCCAATAAGGCTTTTTTTACTTCCATGTTTGGATAAACCAAGGTATAGATATCTTCTTTTCGGTCTTTAATTGTCAAATATCCTGCTTGAAACATTAAGGTTGTAGATTTTAAGTTCTCGATAGAAAAATTGCTTAATGCAAGCTCATCTACATCTACTTCCTCAAAATCATAATCGCCATTTTGATTAAGAGTATTGATCAAAAAAGTAGGCATGCCAGAATTGAACCAATAATTCTGAAATTCACCTCCATCATCAAAAAAATTAAGAATTGAAAATGGGTTATACACCGTTTCTGTATTTTCGAACCAGCGGTAACCGTTATACCAAATCTTCACTTCTTGTTTAAAATCGTGTAGAGTTTTACCTTTTGAGATTGCGCAAGCTTGGTACACTTCTTCGAAATAAAAATCCATCTCTGATTGTGTATAACCACAAATACCTGTGTAAATTTTATTAATGGTAATATCTTTCAAATGATTCATATCCGAAAACAAACTAGTTTTGGAGAATCTTGTAATACCTGTGATGAATAAAAAATGAATATTGCCTTCTAAGGGTTTTAGCACCGAGTAAAACTCTCGCATGATCTCTCTGTTAGCATTGGCTCTTTCATTATCTACTCCAATAAAATGCAAAATGGGCTTATCGTATTCGTCTATTAATAATACAGGAGAATCTTCGCATGATGTAATTAGTTCTTTAAATTTATCTGCCAATGATTCTTTTTTTAATTCTATATTTAATAGGCAAGCATGTTCATTCAACATGTTGATGAGGTGTTTTTTTAAGCCGAGTTCTTTCCAAGCCTCATTAGAAAAATCCAAATGTATCACATGCTTTGCTTTCCATTCTATTTTATCTTCTATGTACAAGCCTGCAAATAAATCTTTTCTTCCTTGAAATACATATTTTAATGTACTCATAAATAAAGACTTACCAAATCTGCGTGGACGTGATAAAAAATAATTGGTACTACCATTCACTAATTGTTCTATGTACATCGTTTTATCTACATACACAAAATTATTTGTTCGTAGTTTTTCAAAATCTTGTATGCCTATAGGGTATTTTTGCATTGTTTTGCTCTTTTAATGCAAGTTACGTTTTTTATTGTAGATTGAAAAGTACTAGTTTTTTAAAAATTACTTATCTCTTGCATCAACGCAGACAGGGTTCAAAACCCTGTCTGCGTTTATAAAAACCCAATTTAGCTTTTATTCTCATACAATGCCTGCATCAAACCAATTTGGGTTTCTAGCGAAGCTATTACTTTATCTTTTGTTGCAATGAGTGTTTCAAAAAGTTTTAAATCGTTTATGGAAATGGGAGAATTGGGACTATTATGACTATTGTTTACAACACCAGTATTTGTTGAATTATTAAAAAAAGCGTGCTTGTCAAAGTTTACAATTTCAGCCACTGAAACTTCAAGAGCTTCAGCAATTTGTTCAAGGCGAGAATAAGGCATATCTGCATCTTCACTTTCTAGTTTGCTGTAGTTAGCTTGTGTCATTTCAAGTTTAGTAGCTACATAATCTTTCTTTAACCCTTTCAGTTCACGCACTTTTCTTATTCTTTCTCCTATTTTCATATAATACTTATTTTGATTAGCAAGTTATAAATTATTCATAATATGGAATATACTATAAATGTATTTTTTTTGATAATTAAATATTTTTTTAGTAATTAGTATTTCAAAATTATTTTAAACCAAATTTAAATAAAATGAAAAATAAAATACTTATAACAACCTTTTTCGCATTCTTAAATATTTTTAGTCTATATGCTCAAAATTGTAGTTCTCCAATAAGTTGTGATGCATATAACGATTGTTCAAGTAATAAATTAAATATTTCTATAACAGCCACTTCAAATCAATGTAATTCAACTTATGATTTAAATAAAATAAATGCTAATAATTATACAGCTGAAGCAACAATCTATTTTAGAAATCCAACAAAAAAATTTACAATTTCTAATAAATCTTCATCTCTAGGATCCCTTGTTATTCAAAGTTTAAGTTCAACAGAAGTAAGAATATCTGGATCTATTGATTATAATAATATTAATAGTAACTATTATACACCATATGATAGCATAGATCATATAAGCTTTAACGTTATTTTACCTTTAATTAACAATGGTGTACATTCTGGAACAGGATCTCCAATTTACAAAGAAAAATTAACAAGCATTTTTTCAATTATTAATGGACCTAATTCATTGAAAATAAATGAGATTGGTTTATTTTCTTCAAATCGTATATTATATAGTAAGAATTATAATTATAAATGGTCTTCTACACCAAATGCCACTTTTGATAGAAAAGATTCTAATAATACTAAAGTAAGTTGGAGTTCTGCTGGAGATGTTAGCATAAAGTTATATATCAGAAAATACCTTTGTGAATCAATTAGAGAACAAACTGTTACAATCAAATCTCTTACAGGCTTAGAAGAAAATTCAACTAGCAATATCACTTTTAATAATCCTGTTGTGAACAAAGAATTAACTTTTTCTGATGTTGTTGAATCTGTTTTGATTACAACTCTTGATGGTAAACAAATATTGAATGCCAACAATACCAATTTTGTGAAGGTAAATCTACCGCAGGGTTTGTATATTTTAGCTGTAAATGGCAAGCCTACTAAGTTAATTGTAGAATAAGTTTCAGTAAAATATATTGTTAATTTTCAACGCAGACAGGGTTCCAAACCCTGTCTGCGTTTTTATTTAAACCACATTTTTCTTTTTCACTCCTCTTACAGCTTCTGCTTTCCATGGGTCTTCGGGCCATGAGTGTTTGGGGTAACGGCGTTGTAGCTCTTTTTTTACTTCAAAATAGGTGTTGTTCCAAAAACTAACCAAATCTGATGTGATTTGCACAGGTTTATAGCCAGGGGAAAGTAAATGCAAAGCAATTGGGATTTTTCCATTGTTTACTTTAGGGCTTTCTTGCATACCAAACATTTCTTGCAATCGCACCTCAATAAATGGTGGAATTTCATTGCCAGTGTAATTGATGGTGATTTTAGAACCACTTGGCACCACAAGATGGGTGGGAGCTAATTGGTTGATTTCCTGTTGGGTATTAAAATCTATTTGCGAAGATTGTATTTCTAACAAGTTAATTTTCTTCAAATCTTCTTTTTTCTTCACCTCTTTTATGTATAAGGGAAGCCAATCTTCACAATTTTCTAATATTGATGCAGTATCACAATTTGGAATATTGAGTGTTGGTTGCCAGTTTTTTACATTCATCATTCTTTTTTGCCAAGCTATAAATTCATCAGAAAAATGTAATAAATCTTTGCCATTTTTTCGTACAGCATCGCAAATTGCTTTTTCTTTAAGTGCTTGACTTGGCTGCTGAATAGGCACAGAACGAAGGATAATTTGCCCAATTTTGAGCTCTTTGTTTGCAATAAGTACATCTTTTTGGGTATCCCAAAATACGGAATCTACTTCTTTTACCAAGCTTTTTAAATCTTTAGGATTTAGTGGCGACGCCATAAATATTTTTCCTGTGCCTTCTCTGGCATCAATATGCGCCACCGAAAGCCATGGCTCATGTGCTAAATCATCCTTATGGCTAAATTGAGCAAAAGCGCCATTTGCAAGCTGAAATTGAGAATTATTGCCTGGTTTTGCAAAAGCAATTCTTTCTGGGTAAGCATAAGCCAATAATAAGCCAGTGTTGTAGCTATCGAATTGATTATTAGAAACTTCAATATTTAGCATGTTTCTGTAGCTTTGTGCTACTTTTTCAATAATGCCTAAATTACCACCTTTGCCATTGTTTTTTCTGTATCTTCTTATGGCTTCAATTCTTAGGTTGATATCTACACCGCTTTCTTTTGCAAGCGGGTCTTTTTCTTCTAAAATGGCTGCAATATCACAAGCTAAAGCTTCATGATTTAATTCTTGGGCCATGATGAGCATGTGGGCAATACGTGGGTGACAAGGCAGTTGGTGAATTTGTTTGCCATGCGGGGTGATTTTGTTTTTCTCTAGAGCTTCAAGTATGTGTAAGGTGTCAACAGCTTGATTGACATTTGATTTTGGAGGAGGTGTAAGCCACACCATTTTGAAAATATCTTGTATGCCCCATGCTGCCATTTCCAACACTAAAGAACTTAAATCGGTGGTTTCAATTTCTGGCTGGTGGTGTTTTGAAAGCCTTTCTTGGTCTATTTTTGACCACATTCTGTAACAAGTGCCTTCGGATAATCGTCCTGCTCTTCCAGCTCTTTGGTCGGCTGCATCTTGCGAAATTCTGATGGTTTCAAGTTTGGATAATCCAGATTTAGGGTCAAACTTTGAGGTTTTTCCGTAGCCAGAATCTACCACTGTGGTGATGTTTTGAATGGTAAGGCTGGTTTCGGCAATTGAAGTTGCCAACACAATTTTCCTTTTTCCATTTTTATCTGGCAATAAGGCCGCTTGTTGTTGTGCAAATGGTAGTTGACCATACAAACAATGCACAACAGCATTTGTATTTTGTTTATTGAGTATGTCTTTGCATTGGTTTATTTCGGCTTGTCCTGGTAAAAAAACAAGAATATCGCCTGGTGTTTCTTTTATTGCTTTTTCAATAATTTTGGTGCATAGTTCTGGTAATAAATAAACATCAGTATCGCCAGTGTAATGGATGGTTACATTGTATTGTTTGCCTTCACTTTCAATTATTTTTGCATTTAACTTGCTTGATAGTTCTGGCAAATCCATGGTGGCCGACATGATAAGTATTTTTAAATCAGGTCGTAAAACCTCTTGGGCTTCTCTGCACAATGCCAAAGCTAAATCGGCATGAATGCTTCGTTCGTGAAATTCATCAAAAATGACAAGTGCTACATTTTCTAAAGCATTGTCGTTTTGTAACATACGGGTTAGAATACCTTCAGTAACTACTTCTATTTTAGTTTTTTGCGAGATTTTGTTTTCAAACCTGATTCTGTAACCAACTGTTTCGCCAACATTTTCATCCAATAGTTGACTCATTCTGGTAGCGATAGTTTTGGCTGCCAAACGTCTAGGTTCAAGAAGAATTATTTTTTTATTATCTAACCAAGGCTCATTTAAAAAAGTGATGGGTAATAAAGTGCTTTTGCCTGCACCAGGAGGCGCTTTTACAATTAAAGTATTCTCTATTTGAAAATGAGATAAAACCTCAGGAACGATTTCCTTTACAGGTAAATTGGTTGTAGGAATATTGAATGCCACCGATTAAATAATTTGAATTGTAAAAATAGGAATAATATGTGAGATGATAGAGGTTAGATTTTAGATGTGAGAGGGGAAACGCATTTAAAATATTTAACCCAATTTAGACCTCATCCCAACCCTTCTCCAAATGAGAAGGGCTAAGATTACCCCACTTTCGGAGCATTTGTACTCGGAAATTAGAGTGATTTTAAAGTCCCTCTCCTTTGGAGAGGGATTTAGGGTGAGGTTTTTAATTTTAAATGCGTTTGCCCTATTTTTAGAGTTGATTTTTGATTTATTAATTCCAATTATTTTTTAGCATTCATCCTCTTCATCCATTTTACAATTTCAAACCAGATTACTGAAATAAAACCTGTTGATATACAGGTGAATAATTGATTGAAACTTAGTGTTTCAAATTCGAAAAAAGTGGTGATTGGCTGAATAAATAAAATAAGCCCTACAATAGTAATAGTAACCAAAATGATTTGCCACACCATATTGTTTTTGTATTGAAGGGTGGTGATAATTGAAAAGTAAAACGAGCGATTTATAAGTGTAAGGAAAATATTGGCAGCTATTAAATCGGTAAAAATCATGGTTCTGGTGAGTGATTCATTGTAATTTTGAATGATTGCAAATTGGTAAATAAATAAGGTTCCCGCTGTAATTACTAATCCTTGTAGGATGCTCATGGATAGTTCTTTCCAATTGAAAAAAGTAGTAGTTAAGGCTTTGGGTGCTTGTTGCATGGTGTTTTTTTCCATAGGCTCGTTTTCATAAATGATGGAGCAGGTGGGCCCCATGATGATTTCTAAAAATATTACATGTATGGGAGAGAAAATATTGGGGAATTTCCAGGCTAAAGCCAAGGGAATGAATACCGTAAGAATAATGGGAATGTGTATGGAAATGATATATTGGATGGCTTTTTTGAGATTAGTATATATTTTTCTGCCCATGGCAATAGCGTCAACCATTTTGGATAAATCGTCTTCCAATAAAATTAATGAGGCAGCTTGTTTGGCTATTTCTGTCCCTTTTTTGCCCATGGCAATGCCTATGTGAGATGCTTTTAAGGCAGGTCCATCATTTACACCATCACCAGTCATGGCCACAATTTCATTATTAGCTTTTAGGGCATTGATGATTTTTAGTTTAGCTTCAGGAAACATACGAGTAAAAATGTTGGTTTCCATTACGCAAGTTTTTAAATCTACATCAGATAATTTCATTAGATCATTGCCAGAAATACTTTTATCAAATCCCTTAAAACCAATTTGTTTGGCTATGGCTATGGTAGTGTGTGCATTATCTCCAGTAATAATTTTTACGGCTAACCCTGCTTTGTAAAAACTATTAAGTACTTGTTGGATGTTCTTTTTTGGAGGGTCGTAAAAGGCAAGCAAACCAATGAATTGGAATGGTAAATCTTGTTGATTTTCTGGATAATTGCTACCTGTGAAATTTGAAATAGCTACACCTAATATTCTGTAGCCGTCGTTTGCGAGTAATTCTATAGCTTGGTGAATCTGTTTTTTTTCGTTGTCGGATAGTTTTGCAACCTTGATAAATGATTCTGGAGCTCCTTTGCTGGCAATGATTTTATTTCCAGTTTCAGCTTCAAAAATATGTGTCATCATGGGAGGTTTTCCACTGAGCGAATATTCGTGAATGAGCTTGTAATTAGGTCTTTCGTCGCTTATAAATAGTTCTTTGTAGCATTGGTGCAAAGCTATTTCCATAGGGTCGAAGGGGAGGGGCTCACTGGCCCACATTGCCATTTTGATAAGTTCTTTTTCACTATCATTCAATTCCTTTTTTGGTTCAGAAATTTTATTGGTATCCAAGGTATAAATTTTAGCCAAACTCATTTTATTCTCAGTAATGGTGCCCGTTTTATCGGTACAAATCACGGTGGCACTGCCCAACGTTTCAACAGTTTTCATTTGTTTTACCACAATGCCTAATTTCATGAGTCGCCAAGCCCCTAAAGCCATAAAAGTGGTAAAAGCAACAGGAATTTCTTCGGGTAAAATACTCATAGCCAAAGTAAGAGACTGCAACAAACTATTTAAAAAATGCTGAGAGTGTATGTAATTGAAAGCCCAAAAGATTAAAAATACTACGGCACCAACAATAGCCATTTTCTTTACAAAATTGGCTATTTGTATTTCTAGTGGTGTTTTTTCTTCGCTAATGCTTTCTAAACTGGTGCCTATTTTGCCCAATTTAGTAGCATTGCCAATGGCGGTAATGGTGGCCACAGCCAAGCCACTTGCCACACTTGTGCCACTGTATATGTAGTTGTTTTCTAATGTTTTGTCTTTAAATACAACTTGAGATTCGCCTGTGAGGATAGATTCATTTACGGAGAAATCATTGGAGTGCACAATAGTGCCATCGGCTGTAATAAGTGAGCCTTCTTCTACCATTAGGCTGTCGCCCATTACCAAATCGTCGCTTTTGATAGCTACAATTTTTCCATTGCGAATTACTTTGCAATTGGGTTGTGATAAGTCTTTCAGTTTTTCTAAAGCATTATTGCTTCTAGAATATTGGAATAATGAAATAGATGTTTGAAAAATAATAGCAAGTGCCAGGAAAATTCCATCACCAATTTTGCCATTTACAAAATAAATACAAGAGGCAACTAACAATAAAATCACCATGGGGTCTTTGGCTACCCTTTTTATGGTGCCCCAAAAGCTATTTTCTTTTTTGAATTGTAATTTGTTTTGTCCAAATTTTGTGCGAGCTAGGAGCACCTGTTCGTTGCTTAATCCTAAAATATCAAAATTGTTTGCGGTCATGTTTCAAAGTTATTGAAAAATATAGAGGATTGAATTACAGAATGAGTTTGAAAATGTACAAAATTCACATTTTTACAGGATATTTATATGATTTGAGCTGGATTTAAGGAAAGATGTACTTTTTTGGTTAATAAGAAAGTTTCCCTGAGTACTTTTGAAGATTTCCTGAACCCATGAAAGCTTCGTTGAGTTTATTTGAAGATTTCCTGAAATCAGGAAAGTTTCGCTGAGTTCGGTTGAAGGTTTCCTGAACCCATGAAAGCTTCGTTGAGTTTATTTGAAGATTTCCTGAATGCAGGAAAGCTTGCCTGAGTTCGGTTGGAACTTTCCTGAAAGTTGAGAAGGTGTTGTAATGGGCTTTTTTTTGCTCCTCAATTGCGAAGTTTTTATAGCCACGGGTTTTAACCCGTGGATTATATAATGTATATAGCCACGGGTTTTAACCCGTGGATTATATGATGTATATTGCCACGGGTTAAAACCCGTGGATTAAATGATGTTTTTATAACCACTAGGTTACAACCTCTAGATTACATGATGAAAAATGTATGATGAATCTATTGTCAGGAAAGAAAGAAATTACCCCACCAAAAACTGCTTAATTTCTTTATTTTCAAAAGTAACGCCTATACAAATCACTTCTCTGCCATCTAGGTTAAATTTCTTGGTATATGCTTTTTCACGAATTTGTTCTAAGGCTATTTCAGCGTTGTGTTTTACCTTAAATTCTAGCACATAAATGTAGTTTTTGGTTTTCACCACTGCATCAATTCTTCCTCTTGAAGTGCTCACCTCAGCATCGGCTATGCAACCCAATAATTGAAAAGCAATCAAGATAATTGAATGGTAATAATGCTCTGATTTAGCATCAAATATTTGGAAGGGGATATTAGCAAAAAGTCCATCTAAACTATATTGTATCTCCTCAAAGTCTTTGTTTGCAAAGTATTCACGTAGTTTATAAATATGCGGAAGGGATGAATCCTCTTTTGATTTATCATTTAATATAGTAGCAAGCAAAGCTTTTTTCACTTCCATATTGGGGTAAACCAATGTGTAGAGGTCTTCTTTTTTGTCTTTTATGGTTAGATATCCAGCTTGAAACATGAGCGTTTTTGAATCCAAATTTTCTATACTGAAATTGCTTAATGACAATTCATCCACTTCAACACTTTCAAAATCGTAGTCTCCGTTTTTATTAATTGTGTTGATTAAAAAAGTAGGCAATCCAGAATTGAACCAATAGTTTTGGAAGCCACCACCGTCATCAAAAAAGTTGAGAATTGAAAAGGGATTATATACGGTTTCAGTATTTTCGTACCAACAATAGCCATTGTACCAGGTTTTTACCTCTTGTTTAAAGGCTGCTAAAGTTATTCCTTTACTTTCTGCAATTGATTTGTAAACATCTGCAAAATAAAAATCCATTTCTGTTTGGGTGTAACCACAAATGCCCGTGTAATTTTTATTAATGGTGATGTCTTTTAGATGATTCATATCCGAAAACAAACTTGTTTTGGAGAATCTAGTGATGCCAGTGATGAATAAAAAATAAATATTGCCTTCGAGAGGTTTTAGTATAGAATAAAGTTCACGCATTACCTCTCTATTTGCATCGGCTTGTGCATTATTTTTGCCAATGAAATGTAAAATCGGTTTATCGTACTCATCTATCAGAATTACAGGCTTTTCTGGCAATGATAAAATTAGATTTTCAAAAGCACTTTTGATACTTCTATCTTCCCATTGTAAATTAAAATCTGCATAAATCTTCTTTAAACGATTTTCTATCCCTATTTTAAAATTATCTTCAAATTCTATTTGAGGGAAATCTAAATGAATCACAGGTCTTGCTTTCCACTCAATTTTGTCTTCAATAAATAAGCCAGCAAACAAGTCCTTTCTCCCTTGAAATAAGTATTTTAGTGTACTCACAAACAGTGATTTACCGAATCTTCTGGGGCGAGATAAAAAATAGTTGCTACTACCTTGTAGCAATTGATAAATGTATTTTGTTTTATCTACATACGCAAATTCATTGCTTCTCAACTTCTCAAAATCTTGTATGCCAATTGGGTACTTTTGCATGGTATTTATATTATGAGTGCCAATTTACGTTTTTTTTAAATGTTATAAAAAAATAAACTTAAGTTCTACATAAACAAACATTAGACTTCGAATTTATATTTTATGAGTGCCCTTTTTGTGATTTTGATGTAAAGGTTGTTGAAGCATAATTTACGAATATAAACTTTTAAACACATTTCCTAAATATTCAATTACATCAGTAATAAGCATACTTTCAGTGCTTTGATCATTTTTTAAACAAATATCTGCGGCTAAGCCATGAATGTAAACACCTAATTGAGCTGCTTCAAATGGTGAATAATTTTGAGCTAATAAGGCAGTAATTATTCCTGTAAGTGCATCGCCAGAACCACCTTTGGCTAAACCAGCATTCCCTGTGGTGTTGATAAAGGTTTCATTTCCAGAAGTGATAATTGTTTTAGCATCTTTTAATACAATAATGATTTTCAGCTGTTTTGCTTTTTCAATGGCTGTTTCTATTCTACTTTCGTGTGAAGTATGTGTTCCGAAAATTCTGTCAAACTCCTTCGGATGAGGGGTAAGTATTGTGTTTGGTGGTAAAATGTCTAAAAGTGATTTGTTATTTGCCAACATATTTAATGCATCAGCATCAATATCAATATTACATCTTACATTTTTACAAACATTTACCAATAATTGCTCATTATCAATACCTAAAGCCGGACCAATACCAATTGCATTGTATTTTTCAAAATCAATTTTAGTGTCATTTCTATTACAAAGCATTGCTTCTGGAATTGAAGTTTGCAAAATAAAACGTTCATCCTCAGGGATATTTACAGTAAGCAAACCTGTGCCCGCTCTTAAGCATGCTTTGGCAGCAATCACAGCTCCACCCATCATCATTTTTTGTCCAGCAATTAATAATGAATGTCCGTGAGAACCTTTGTGAGTATTTGCTGAGCGGGGTTTGAAAATTGATTTTATGTATTGTTCTGTAAGTGGTTTCATTTGGTAAAAATACAATGAATGAATTGTCTATTTACAAATTTAATTTTTTAATACTAAAAACATTATCTAATTAATAAGGTTATCAACAAAGAGTTTATATATTTATGTGTTCAAAAAATGAATACATAGTTTAATTTTATATCAAAGAATACCAAGCAATTATGATAAATGGAATTCAGTTTGATTTAGCAAAGGGATATATTTTCAGTAAACATATTCCTAAAGTAATACCGCCTTTCGATAGGGTTTTTGATATTTTTAAGGAATTGGTCACTCACACCTCAGGCGATGTGGAGGAGGCTTTTAGATGGTTAGGTTTGCTCGATAAAGAATATTCAATTTTTACTGATACTTACACGCTTGCAGATTTTGAAGAAGATCTGAAAAAACGTGGGTATATCAAAGAAGAAATAAAACCTGACGATGGTGAGGCGGGTAAAAAAGGCAAAGGTAAAAACTTGCTTACTGCCAAAATGGAAACCGCTTTGCGTGAATTTGCCTTAGACCAAATTTTTGGCAAACTCAAAAAAAGTGGTGCAGGAAACCATAGAACTTCCAAACTTGGGGTAGGAGATGAGCGAGATGGTGAGCATAGAAATTTCCATTTTGGAGATGAGCTTTCGGCTATAAACATGACTGAAAGCTTAAAAAATGCACAAATAAATCATGGAATTGCTGATTTACAATTAACTGAAAATGATTTAATTGTAGAAGAAACCAAACACAAAGCGCAAATGAGTACTGTGTTGATGATTGATATTAGTCACTCTATGATTTTGTATGGCGAAGATAGAATTACGCCTGCCAAAAAAGTTGCCATGGCTTTGGTTGAATTAATTCATCGAAAATACCCCAAAGATTCTATTGATATCATTGTTTTTGGAAACGAAGCTTGGCCAATTCAAGTGAAAGATTTACCTTATTTGCAAGTTGGTCCATATCACACCAATACAGTTGCCGGTTTGGAATTGGCAATGGATATTTTGCGACGAAAACGCAATACCAACAAACAAATTTTTATGATTACCGATGGTAAACCAAGTTGTGTAAAACTTCCTAACGGTGAATTTTATAAAAATAGTAATGGTTTGGATGAAATGATTGTGGGGCAATGTTTGAATATGGCAAGTCAGGCTCGTAAGCTAAAAATCCCGATTACCACCTTTATGATTGCGCAAGACCCATATTTAAGACAATTTGTGGAAATGTTTACCGCTCAAAACAAAGGCAAAGCATTTCTGACAGGCTTAAAAGGTTTAGGCGAGATGATTTTTGAAGATTACGAGAAGAATAGAATTAAAAAGATATAATTTGTCACATTAAATTAATTCAACAATATGAATTTTACCACATAGAAACATAGGAAAAAGCGAAAATTAATTTATTAATTTTTTCTATGATGAACTAATTAAAATCACTGTCATTTCTTTCAAATTATAGTTTAATTGAAAAGAAAAGGGAACATAGAATAAATCAAAATTTGATTTATTTGGTAAAACCTATGTTACTATGTGGTAAATTTTGATTAAATAAAATGTGACAAAGTAGAGTAATAAATTAGGGTGAGGTTTTTAAATTAAATGTGTTTATTCAATAAAATATAAAATTTGTACTCATGAAACAAGAAATAACTTTTAATGCATTAAAAGCGAGTGGATACATTGATCGTACGATTAATGAGGAAATGAAAGCCAATTTAATTCAAAAAATTGCTACTAAAACTCCTGTATTTGAAGGTTTATGGGGTTATGAAGACACAGTAGTGCCACAATTAAAAAAAGCTATTTTGGCAGGGCATCATATCAATTTATTGGGTTTGCGTGGACAAGCAAAAACCAGAATTGCCCGCAATATGATTGAATTGTTGGATGAATACATGCCCATTGTGAAAGGTTCTGAAATCAATGACAATCCGTTTGAACCTATTTCAAAATACAGCAAAGATTTATTGGCTGAATTGGGCGATGAAACACCAATTTCTTGGGTACATCGTTCGGATCGCTTTTTTGAAAAATTAGCTACGCCTGATGTAAATGTGTCGGATTTGATTGGAGATATTGACCCAATTAAAGCCGCTACCTTGAAACTGCCTTATTCTGATGAAAGGGTATTGCATTATGGAATGATTCCTAGAGCAAATCGTTGTATATTTGTAATCAATGAATTGCCAGATTTACAAGCAAGAATTCAGGTGTCTTTGTTTAATATTTTGCAAGAAGGCGATATTCAAATTCGTGGTTTTCAGTTGAGAATGCCATTGGATATTCAGTTTATTTTCACAGCAAATCCTGAAGATTACACCAACCGTGGAAGTATTGTCACTCCTTTGAAAGATAGAATTGGTTCGCAAATATTTACCCATTATCCAAAATCTATAGACTTGGCTCGCAAAATTACTGAGCAAGAAGCGAGGTTTACTGATGCTGACAAAGAGCAAATTTTTGTATCTGATATAGCTAGAAACTTATTAGAGCAAGTGACTTTTCAAGCAAGAAACAGCGAATATGTGGATGCTAAAAGTGGTGTTTCAGCTCGTTTGACCATCAGTGCCATGGAAAATTTAATTGCTGCTGCTAAGTTGAGATTAGTTGAAACAGGTGCTCAAAAAACAAGTATTCGTTTGGTTGATTTTGCTTCAATTATCCCTTCAATTACAGGTAAAATAGAATTGGTTTACGAAGGGGAGCAAGAAGGTGCAGAGGAAGTAGCTCAGTTGTTGATAGACCAAGCTATATTGGCAGAATTTGAAAAATGTTTTCCTAAAATCTCTAAATTAGAAAAAGCGGGAACCAAAACACCTTAC
>Ga0214921_10005483_pt1 | contig 17928 bp, 19 predicted proteins | sample LL1505_MetaG_FD_177992 | JGI IMG/M metagenome (GOLD analysis project Ga0214921, IMG submission 177992) | Freshwater microbial communities from Lake Lanier, Atlanta, Georgia, United States - LL-1505 | ecosystem: Environmental > Aquatic > Freshwater > Lake | place: USA: Georgia | collected...
TCGATCTCGGTGGCGCCCACCACAAACACCTGGCCCGGCTTGGGCGCGATGTAGATCGGGTAGCGCGGGTGAATCAGCCTGACCGGGCGGGTCAGGGTCACATCGGGCGCATGCAGTCGGATCACTTCGCCGCGCACGCCACGCAAGCCAGCCCATTGCGGCTGTGCACCCAGGCCCCGACAGTCCACCAGCCAGTCCGGTTGGCCGGCCTCGCCCGGCTGAAAATCCGCCGGTGCCCGGCCGCTGTGCCAGTGCAGCGCCACGCCCTGTGTGTCCAGGCTGTGGAGCAAGGCATCAAGCAGCTGCCGGTTATCCAGTTGTCCCTCGCCCGGCAGCAACAAACCTTGGTGAAAACGCCCGGCCAGACCAACCTCTTGCGCGGCCAACGCCGCTGCATCCAGGGTCAAGGGCGCCGCCAGTGTTGGCAGCTGCTGCTGCTTGCCTTGCAGCAGCTGGCCAAAGCGCCTGGCCTCGGCCGCGTCCTGCCGGTGCCAGACCACCAGCGTGCCGTTTTGCTGAAAAAACACAGGCTGCGCCAGCGTGGCCAGCAGCTCGGGCCACCGCCGCAGGCCGTACTGGCCCATGCGCACCACCGGCAGCTCAGTGATGGCGGACTCGGCCAGCGGCGCCAGCATGGCGGCCGCCACCCGGGCTGCGGCGCCGGTGCCGTCGGGTCCCTGCGCCTCGTGCACCTCAACGCGGTGGCCCTGCTGCGCCAGCGCATGCGCCAGCAAGCGGCCCATCAGCCCGGCGCCCAGAATCACCGCGTGCATGGCCACCCCATTGACAGGTCCAGGGCCAGCCCGGCTGCCCGACTGCCCGACGCCTGCGCATAATCCCGGCCATGCATGACACCGCGCTCACCCCCACGACACCCACGCGTTATGCCCGTGTGCTGACCATTGCCGGCTCCGACAGTGGCGGCGGCGCCGGCATTCAGGCCGACCTCAAGACCCTTGCCGCGCTCGGCTGCTACGGCATGACCGCCATCACGGCCTTGACGGCGCAGAACACCGTGGGCGTGCAAGGCATTCACGCGGTGCCGGCGACCTTTTTGAAGGCGCAACTGCAGTCGGTGATCGAGGACATCGGTGTCGATGCGGTCAAGATTGGCATGCTGCATGCCCCGGAGATCGTTGAGGTGGTGGCCTGGGCGATTGACCATTACCAGCTCAAGAACGTGGTGCTCGACCCGGTGATGGTGGCCACCAGCGGCGACCGCCTGATCGCCAGCGACACGGTGCAGGTGCTGGTGCGCGAGCTGTTTCCCGCGCTGCACTGATCACGCCCAACCTGGATGAGGCGGCCCTGTTGTTGCAGCACCCCATTGCCGATGCCGACGCACTGGACGCCGCCGCCCAGGCGCTGCTGGCCATGGGCGCGCAGGCGGTGCTGCTCAAGGGCGGCCATTTGCCCGGCGATGCCTTGGTAGACGTGTTGCTGCAGCCGGGCCAGCCGCCGCTGCGCATGGCCAGCGCCCGCATCCCCAGCCGCAACGTGCATGGCACCGGCTGCACCCTGTCGTCGGCCATCGCCGCCCACTTGGCGCTGGGTCAGGGGCTGGCTGAGGCGGTGAAGGCAGCGCGGCACTTCATTCGCGCCGCTATTTCCGAGGGCGCGGCGGTGCAAACCGGCCACGGGCACGGGCCGCTCAACCATGGTCATGCGCCGCAGCGAAGCCATCGCTTGCCGCTGTGATCATGCCTTGGCCCGGCTCAGCCACGCCAGCGCAAAGGTGATGGCCAATACCGGCAGGCTGGCGCCCCATTGCGGCGCCCAAGCGCTCAACGTCTGAAACAGCGCAACCCCCAGCAGCCAAATGGCTGCGGCCACCCAATCCACCCGCTGCGCGCTGACCGGCAGCGCCAAACCGCCCAATGCAAGCCGGCCCAGGATCACGCCGTACAAGGGCACGAAGACTGAGCTGAGCTTGAGCAAAAAGGGCTCCAGGTCATGCATGGGCAGCACCAGCGCCAGGCCGGTACTGACCACGGCGAGGGTCAGTCCCCAAGTGCGCACCGACACATGCGCCAACAAGCTGTTGCCCGACACCGCTGCTGAATAGACGTCGCCATAAGCGTTGTCCAGTTCGTCCAGCAGAATCAACCCAAGTGCCAGCAGGCCGCCCTGGGCCACCAGCAGAGCGGTCACCAGATTCGCATCAGGCGCCGAGACGCTGACCACCAGCACACCCAGCGCGTAGCACCAGGTGTTGGCCAGGGCGTAGCCGAGCCAGGTGCCGCGCAGCGTGCTGCGGCCGTTGATGCCATGGCGGGCATAGTCCGCCACCAGCGGCAGCCATGACACCGGCATCGCAATCACCAGATCGATGGCGGCCCAAAAGCCCATGCCGCCTGTGCCCGGCCGCTGCCAAAAGGGCGCAAAGCCCTGGGCCATCGCCAGGCTGCCAAACTGCCAGCTCAGCCAGAGCAGCGACAGCACCACCAGGGGAAGGCCAAAGCGGCTCACAAAGCGGCGCACCAGCGTCAGCATCGAGCCCATCATCAGCAGCGCCAGCACGCCGCCCCACAGCAGCGTGGTCCAGACCAGCCCGGCCGAACCCGGCGCCCAGCCCAGCGCCTTGGCAACGATGGCCTGGGTGCCTTCCCGCATGATCACCAGCTCGAAGGTGGTCCAACCCAGCAACTGAACGATGTTGAGCAGCACCGGCAGTCGGGCAAAGGCGCTGCCAAAGACACGGTGCATCAGCCCGGCACTGGAGAGGCCGCTGTCGCAGCCCAGCTTGGCTGCCCATGCCAGCAAGCCCGCCCCCAGGATGGAGCCGAGCACGATGGCCAGCAGCGCGTCCTGGGTGCCCATGGCGGGCACCAGGTAGGCGCCAACCTGCATCACCAGCAGGCCCACGCCCAGGCTGAACCACAGTGAGCGGTGGGCACCGGTATCAAACACCCGGGCATCAGGGCTGACCGGGGTCAGGGCGGAAGAAGTGTCATGGTGTGCCATTGCGTGTTTCCAGCAAAAATGGCAGTTCGGCCTGGCTCGGCGCGCTGGATGGTGAAGGGATCTTCACAAGGCGGCTTTGAGCCTGCTTCCCTGCGCGAGGATTACCTCAATCAGGTTCAAAGGGACTTTCTCAGCTGCATCCGGCACAAGACCGGACACGGCACCCCTAGCGGATTGCACTTGCGGTGCAACTGGCGCTGATTATGGCAGCAAGCGGTAGCAATTGGCCGGTACGGAGTTGTCGGCGGCCTGGATCGGCAGTCTCGGGTCAGTGCCCCAGTGCCCACATCGCAGCCAGGCCCAGCCCCAGCAAGACCACAGCCAGCGTCAACCAGCGCACCCGCACCCGGTTGGCCTCCACCCGCTGCACCAGCTGGGCGTTTTGCTCGGCCAGGGTCTGGATCAGCGCGGTGGAGCTGACCATTTGCTGGTGCAGCTCTGACAGCCTTTGCTCCTGCCGCGCCAGTTGCGCCCTCAACAGTGCCAGCAGCTCGGCGGCGGGCAGGTCTTGTGCTGCAGCGGGCTCAGCCGGCGCCTCGGCCTCCGTCGCGACGCCGGTTTTCTTGGCCACCGTGCTCCACAGTTTCTTGGCGCCATCGGCCACCTTGGGCGCGTTGCTGATCACATCGCTCCAGGGCACCATTTTCAGTACCGACATCCAGCCCACTGCCATGTTTGCCCCTTGTTGTGAATCCGCGCCCCGCCATGCCGGCTGTCCGAGCGCAGAAGCGGACAAACGGCAGCCAAAGTGTAGAGTACCCTGCATGCCATGCAGTTCCCTCGTACCCTGTTGAACCGGCTGCCCGCCCTGTGGCTGGCGCTGTGCAGCGGCCTCGCGCTGGCGCAGCCGTTGCCCTTTGGGCTGATCGGTGACACGCCCTACAGCGCCTGGGAGCGCGCAACCCTGCCCGCGCTCATGGCCGAGATGGCGCAGGCGCAGCCGGCCTTTTTGGTGCATGTGGGTGATTTCAAAAGCGGTTCGGAGCGGTGCGACGATGCCCTGTTCCAGGACCGTCTGGCACTGTTCCAGAGCGCGCCCATGCCACTGGTCTTCGTGCCGGGTGACAACGACTGGACCGACTGCCACCGCCGCAGCAACGGCGCCTATGACCCGCTGGAGCGGATGGAACGTTTGCGTGCGCTGTTCTTCGAGGGTGAGCAGTCACTCGGGCAGCGGCCGCTGCCCCTGTTGCGGCAAAGCAGCGACCCGGCGTTTGCGCGCTACCGCGAGAACGTGCGTTGGGAGGCCGGCGGTGCGCTTTTTGTGACGCTGAACCTGCCGGGCAGTGACAATAATTTTTATGGCGTGCCGGGGCAGACCGGGCCGGTCCCCGAGTTCGTGGCGCGCAGCGCCGCCAACCAGACCTGGCTGGCGCAGGCCTTTGCCCACGCGCGCGACCAGCGCCTGGCCGGTGTGCTGATCCTGATCCAGGCCAACCCGGGCTTTGAAGCGGCCCGCTCTGGCCGACCGCAGCCCGGTTATGACGCCTTTTTGGCCCAGCTGCGGCAGGAGGTCAGGCACTTTGCCGGCCCGGTGGTGCTGGTGCACGGCGACACCCACCACCAGCGCATCGATCAGCCGCTGACCGACCTGGCGAGTGGGGAGCGCTTGCCCAACTTCACCCGGGTCGAGACCTTTGGCTGGCCGTTTTTCGGCTGGCTGTTGGGCACGGTGGACGCCCGTGACCCCAAGGTCTTTCGATTTGTGGCTGAGCCTTGGCGGGCGTCAGCCCCGGACCGTTAAACGCTGCGACGTCGGTTCACCAGCAGGATGCCGCCGGCCACCATGGCCAGCGCCGCCAGCAGGTTCAGCGTGACGGGCTCATGGAGCCACAGCGCGCCGAACAACAGGGCGAACAGCGGCGTTAAAAAGACAAACGAAGAGATGCGGGTGGCCGGGTAATGGCCCAGCATCCACATCCAGGCCAGGTAGCTGACAAAGGCGCCCACGGCAGTCTGCACCGCCATCGAGGTCCAGCCAAAGCCGCTCCAGGACCAGACCCAAGCCTCGCCCAGGGCCAGTGACAGCAGCGGCAAGACCAGCGCACTCACGCTGACCTGGTAAAACAACAGGCGCTCGGCCGACACCTGCGTCAGCCGGGAGCTGCGGATCACCACCGTGGTCAGGCCCCAGAACATGCCGCCGGCCAGCGCCAGCAGGTCACCCTGCCACTGCCGGGGTGGGCTGGTGCCGCCCAGGCCATCGCTAAAGGCCAGCAGCACCGCCGCAAAGGCCAGCACCAGCCCAAGCCACTGGCTGCGGTTCAGGTGCTCGCTCTTAACGCGCAGCGGCAGCAGCAGCGAGACCCAGAACGGTGCGGTGTAGGCAAAGATGGTGGCGCGCGAGGCGCTGGTGTAGAGCAGGCTGGCAAAGATGCTGGCAAATTCCAGTGAAAACAGCACACCGGCCAGCAGGCCGGATGCCAGTGTGCCGTCGCGCGTGAACAGCGCGATGCCGCGCCAGCGGCACCACAGCCACAGCAGCGCGGTGGCGCCGGCAAAGCGCACGCTGGCCTGAAAAATCGGTGGCAGCTCGGGGATGGTGGCCTTGACCAGCACCTGCTGGAAGCCCCAGAACACGCAGCAGGCCAGGAGCAGGGCGACGGCCAGGCCGTCCAGGCGGGTTTTGCGCGTGGGCATGGACCGAATTTAGCCGGTTTTACTGGCGGGGCCAGTCGCCGGCGCGCCAGCTGGCCCTGTGCTACCGTGCGGTCTTGTCCATTGCCACCCTCTTGCCACCCATTTGCCACGTCCTTTCCATGTCCACCACCCTCACCATTGATTTCGTGTCTGACGTGTCCTGTCCCTGGTGCGCCATCGGCCTGAGCGCGCTGGAGCAGGCGCTGGAGCGGCTAGCGCCCGAACTGGGCGCCGAGGTGCACTTTCAGCCCTTCGAGCTCAACCCTGGCATGCCCGCCGGCGGCCAGGACATCACAGAGCACCTGACGCAAAAGTACGGCTCCACCGCCGCGCAGCAAGCGGCGGCCCGCGATGCCATCCGTCAGCGTGGCGCCGACGTTGGCTTCACCTTCCGCATGGAAGGGCGCGACCGCATCTATAACACCTTCGACGCCCACCGCCTGCTGCACTGGGCCGAGCTGGAGGGCCAGCCCGGCCAGCAGTTGGCGCTCAAGAAGGCGCTGTTGCAGGCCTACTTCACCAATGGCCAAAGCCCCGAATCGCACGCCGTGCTGACCCAGGCCGCCGTTGCCGCTGGTCTGGACCCCGTGCGCGCGCAGGCCGTGCTGGCCAGCGAAGCCTATGCCGATGACGTGCGCGAGCGCGAGCAGCTGTATCTGAATGCCGGCATTCATTCCGTGCCGGCCGTCATCATCAACCGCAAGCACCTGATCTCGGGCGGTCAGCCGGTGGCGGTGTTTGAGCAGGCCCTGCGTCAGATCGCCGCCAGCGCCTGATCTCGGGGCGGCGCCAGCGCCGGCTGTGGCGCCTTGGCCATCACCTCGGTGAACAGCGCGTCACCCAGTTGGGCCTGCAGCCAAGCCTGCAGCGCAGGCAGCGCCTGGGCCTGGGCCTGGAACCAGACCAGGTCAACCTGGGCAAATTGCCGCACAAAGGGCAGCAGCGCCACGTCGGCCAGGCCCCGGTGTGCGCCCGCCAGCCAAGGCATCCCCTGCAGCGCCTGCTCCAGCGGCGCAATCAACGCGGCCACCGCCTCTGCCCGGTAAGCTGCCTGCGGCTGGGCGGGGTGGCGTTGCGGGTACTTGTAGCGGTCGAGCAGGGGCTTGAAGACCTCGTCGTTCTGCCTGACCCAGTCTGCACCGACACTGCCATGGCGGCCCAGCCAGTCGTCCGGGTCGCGCTGCTGCAGCGCCCACAGCATGATGTCCAGGCTGTGCAGCAACACCTGGCCGTCGGCCAATTGCAGCACAGGCACCGTGGCGGCCGGTGAAATCGCCAGAAGCGCAGCGGGTTTGTCGCGCAACGCCACCTCCTGCAGCGCAACGGCCACGTTGGCATACCGCAGCGCCATGCGGGCGCGGATGGCATAAGGGCAGCGGCGGAAGGAATACAACAAAGGCAGCATGGACGTGCGCGGGTACAGCGCGAAGCCGTAGAAACCTGTTCAATCCACAGCGCGTTCCGCAGATTGGCGCCAGCTGTAAGTCAGCACCACCCCTGCGCTGGCGCCGCTGGTCTGTTGCACCAGCGGGCTGCCTTGGTTGGCGGCACCAGCCACGCTGTCGATGCGACCAAAAGCCAGCAACCGCACCCCCGGTGCTACCTGGCGCGACACCGAGCCCGACAGCCGCCAGCCGATCAACCCGCTTTGCGCCGCATAGGCTGGCCGACTGGCGGTGGCCTCTGCCGCCGTGACGCCATAAAAGGTGTCGGCCAGGCCCGCATTGCCCCAGACAGTGCTCAGGCCAGCGCTGTAGTTCAAACCGTCGGCATCCCTGTGTGAAAACACCAGCTCGGGCTCAAAGGCCACCCCGCGTTGGGCCAGGCCATTGCTCAGGTCGAACACGCCGCGCAGCGGCAGGTCCACCCGCCATTTGTCGGGGCCGGCGCCCTGGGTCAGGTTCCAGCGCAGGCGCGGCCCAAATTCCACCACTGTGCCCAGGTCGGCCATGCCACGCCGCACCGTAATGTCGTTGGCGCGCGAGCCCAGTGAACCGGCAAAGCCGATGTCCACCTCAAACGCTGGTGTGTTGATGGCCCGCACGCCAGCGCTGCCCCGGTCCACCCGCAAAAACTCGCCCCGATACACCAGGTAGGGCAGCACCAGCGCCTGCTGCACCCGCTCGGACGCGCCCGGGTAGGCCTGCTGCGATACCCCCACCCCCACAACACCCAGCTCCCACAGGGGGAAGCCCGACGCAGCCTGCGCCAAGGCGGGCAGCGGCACAGCCAGACTGGCCGCCATAACGGCAGCGCTCAGCGCAGATGGGAGGCTAGGACGAGGCATGGCGTTGGACATGGGCGGAGATAGGTTGGGGAGGTGACGCGCATTATGCGGTGCCCGCCCTTCTACAGGGGTCCTCTGGCTTGTCTGACCACACCTGCTTTGGCCAACCCGAGGCCGCGTTACAGGGTTTCGGTGTGGCCGTCCACCGTGATGTCCTGGCCCGAAATCCGCGCTCCGGCGGCCGAGGTCAAAAACAAAATGGTGTTGGCAATGTCCTCGGGCGAGATCAGTGTGCGCAGCGAGGCGATGGCGGTCAGCGCCTCACGCACTGCGGCCTCTGTCTGGCCGGTCTTGGCCGCCTCGGCGGCAATCACGCGGTCAATGCGCTCCCCGCTGACCGAGCCCGGGCAGATACAGTTCACCCGCACATTCGCCGGGCCCAGCTCTTGGGCCAGGGTGCGGGTCAGGCCGCGGATGGCCCACTTGGCCGCTGCATAGGGCGCACGCCGGGCAAAGCCGTATTGCCCGCCGGTGGACGACATGTTGACGATGGAGCCGCTGCCCTGCCGGCGCAGGATGGGCGCCGCCGCCCGGGCGCACAAAAAGCAGCTGTCCAGATTCACCGCAAGGCAGCGCTGCCAGTCAGCAAACTGCATGTCCTCCAGCAGCGCGGTGGGGCCGGCCACACCGGCGTTGTTGACCAGAATGTCGAGTCCGCCCAGGTGATTCAGCGCAGCCTGGAACAGCGCCGCCACCTGCGCCTCGTCGGCCACATCGCACCCCTGCCCGGTCAGCTGTGGGTAGCGCAGCAAGGTGTCGGCCAGCGCGGCGGCATCGATGTCACAGATGTACACGCGGGCACCTGCGGCCATAAAGGCTTGCGCGGTGACCAGGCCAATGCCGCTGGCAGCGGCGGTGATCAGCACGCGCTGGTTGGCGTGGCTCAGCGAAGAGGGTTGTTGGGACATGATGGCGGCTCGCTGGCAAACGGGTGGGCTGGGGTGAGGTGGGGTGGACCTCGTGAATTTAGCTTACACCGGACCGAGTGGCTCGCACGGTGGGGCGAACTGGTGTAACAGCTTGAATGCGTTATGACTGTTTTGCATATAGCGCAGGTCGGTAGTGATCGCTCGCATCGTGTAGCTTGACGCACTACACGCTACAATATTTCTAATGATCAAAAGCTTCCGGCACAAAGGATTGGAGCGCTTTTTCCACGAAGGGAGTAAAGCAGGCATCCAGCCAGCCCATGCGGGCAGATTGCGATTGCAATTGGCGGCGCTAGATCAATCCGTTGGGCCTGAAGATATGTCTGCACCCGCATGGGGCTTGCATCCGCTCAAAGGTGGCTTAAAGGGCCATTGGGTGGTCACGGTGAACGGTAACTGGCGCATGGTTTTTACTTTTGAAGGTACGGATGCCGTGTTGGTTGACTACCTGGATTACCACTGAGGATTTGAAATGACTCGAATGCACAACCCGCCGCATCCCGGCGAAGTTTTACGGGAATATTTAGGTGAAACGACCGTCACCGCTGCTGCCATCAGCCTGGGCGTCAATCGTGTGACGCTTAACCGTATCGTGACCGGTGCATCCGGCATCTCCGCTGACATGGCCTACCGCTTGGCAGCAGCTTTCGGCACCAGCGCTGAATTGTGGGCGGGCATGCAGCTCCAGTACGACCTGTACCAGGCAGCGAAGGTGAAGCGGCCACGTATTGAAAGGATGTCGGCTCCGGCGTGAGCCCCAGTTAAAAAAAGAAGCCAGGCGCCGCCATTAGCAACTATGACCGTAGGCTACCTCTAAACGAGCAATAACAATGACTAATCAGACCAACAAATATCTGGAACCCGCCCGCGAGATCGATGTGGTGCACCGCACGGGCGTGCTGGTGGTGGGCTCCGGCCCCGGCGGTCTGGCGGCGGCGCTGGCAGCGGCGCGTACCGGCGTGCCGGTGACGCTGGTGGAGCGCTTTGGCTGCTTTGGCGGCAACCTGACGGTGGTGGGGGTGGAGGGCTTTGCCTGGTACCGGCACGAGCAGACGGTGGAGGCCAATGGCATCGGCCGCGAATTTGAGGAGCGTGCCAAGGCCATGGGGGCGGCCGTGCCCGAGAGCCAGTCGCTGTCGTATGAGATTGATTCCGAGGGCTTCAAGCTGGTGGCCGACCGGCTGGTGCAGGAGGCCGGCATCCACCCCATGCTGCACCGGCTGTTTGTGGCCCCCATCATGGATGGCGACACCATCACCGGCATCATCGTCGAATCCAAAGCCGGGCGCGAGGCCATTTTTGCCGAGCGCGTGATTGACGCCACGGGCGACGCCGACATTGCCCACCGTGCCGGTGCACCCACCGTCAAGACGCCGGTGGAGCACATGCAGGCGGCGTCGGTGATGTTTCACCTGGCCGGGGTGGACAAGCAGGCCTTCATGGCCGGGGTGCGGGCCGACCCGCAAACCTACCGCGACTGGGCCACGGGTGAGTGGGAGATCGAGACCTCGGGCAAGGAAGACACCTTGTTCTCGCCCTTTCTGGCCAAGCCCTTTGCCCAGGCCATCCGCGACGGCGTGATCCCGCCGCACCTGAACACCATTGCCGGCACCTGGGGCGCGGTGCACGACACCGGCGAGCTGACCTACATGAACCTGGTGCACCTTGCCGGCTGCGACGGCACCGACCCCGACAGCCTGACCCACTTCGAGATTGAAGGGCGTCAGCAGGCCATGTTGGCTATTGAGGCACTGCGCCGCTATACGCCCGGCTGCACCGGGGTGCGGCTGCGCAACTTTGGCATGACCATCGGCATCCGCGACACGCGCAAGATTGACGCCGTTTACAACATGACCGAGCAGGACGTGCGGCATCAGGCGCGCTTTGACGACTCGGTGGGCATTTACCCCGAGTTCATTGATGGCTATGGCATTTTGATTTTGCCCACCACCGGCCGCTACATGCACGTGCCCTACCGCGCCATGCTGCCCAAGGGCGTCAACCACCTGCTGGTGTGTGGCCGCGCCATTGGCGGCGACCGCGTCTCGCACGCCGCCACGCGCAACATGGCCTGCTGCGCCGTGGCTGGCCAGGGCGCCGGCATCGCCGCTGCGTTGTCCATCAAGGCTGGTTGCGATGTGGACCAGGTGGCCATGCCCCAGCTGCAGGCCGAGCTGGCGCGCCAGGGCGTGCGCTACCTGTGACCGTAGCACCTGGCCTGGGGTGCTGATGGACAGTTTTGACTACATCGTCATCGGCGCCGGCACCGCCGGCTGCGTGCTGGCCGACCGGCTCAGCGCCGACGGCCAAAAGCGCGTGCTGCTGCTCGAAGCCGGCGGCTCGGACCGCCGGTTTTGGATCCGCACCCCCATCGGTTACGGCAAAACCTTTTACGACGAGTCGGTGAACTGGAAGTACAACACCGAGCCCGACGCCGGCCTGGGCGGGCGGCGTAGCTACTGGCCGCGCGGCAAGGTGCTGGGCGGCTCCAGCGCCATCAACGCCATGGTCTATTGCCGTGGCTTGCCGGCTGACTTTGACGATTGGCGCGCCGCCGGCAACCCGGGCTGGGGCTGGGCCGACGTGGCGCAGGTGTACCGGCAGCTGGAGCGCCGCGTGGGCGCCGACGGCAGGGTGCAGGGCGACGGCCCGCTGTGGGTGTCTGAGCGCGAGCCCGAGTACCACCCGGTCAAGCGCCATTTTTTGGCGGCGGCACGCCAGCTGGGGTTGCCGGCCACAGCCGACCTGAACGGCCCGCAGCCGGAGGGCGTGGGCGCCTACGCCATCACCACCCGGCGCGGCCTGCGCTGCTCGGCGGCCGATGCCTTTTTGCGCCCGGCCTTGGGCCGCCCCAACCTGACGCTGCGCACCGGAGCGCTGGCCCGGCGCATTCTGTTTGAGGGCCGGCGTGCCGTGGGCGTGGCCTACCTGCAGCAGGGCCAGCTGCAACGTGCCACGGCCACGGCTGAGGTGCTGCTGGCCGGTGGCGCCGTCAACTCACCACAGCTGCTGCAGCTGTCTGGCATCGGGCCGGGGCCGCTGTTGCAGGGCTTGGGGCTAACTGTGCTGCAGCACAACCCGGCGGTGGGCGGCGGCCTGCAAGACCACCTGGGCATCAACTACCTGTATCGCGCCACCGAGCCCACCCTGAACGGCACGCTGGGCAGCTGGCGCGGCCGGCTGGCGGCCGGGCTGCGCTTTGTGCTGCAGCGCGCCGGCCCCTTGAGCCTGAGCGTCAACCAGATGGGCGGGCTGGTGCGCTCTGGCCCGGGCCTGGCGCGGCCCGACACCCAGCTGTACTTCAGCCCCTTGAGTTATTCCACCGACTACGTGGGCCGGCGGCCGCTGCTCAAACCCGACCCCTGGCCCGGCTTTATCTTGGGCTTTAACCCCTGCCGCCCCACCAGCACCGGCCGCATCGACATCGCTTCGCCCGACCCGGCGCAGCCACCGCGCATCCAGCCCAATTACCTGGGCACCGCGGCCGATGTGGCCGGCGTGCTGGCTGGCGCCCGCCTGATCGGCCGCCTGCAGCAAACCCCAGCCCTGCGCGGCCTGACCCTGGGCGCGCCTGCGGTCGACCCAGCCGCGCTGACAGACGACGCGCTGCTGGCCGACTTCAGAGCCCGGAGCGGCACCGTCTACCACCCCTGCGGCAGCTGCCGCATGGCCCCGGAGGGCCAGGGCGGCGTGGTCGACGCCAGCCTGCGGGTGCACTGCGTGCAGGGCTTGCGGGTGGTGGATGCGTCGGTGTTTCCCAACATCACCTCGGCCAATACCCAGGCGCCGACGGTGATGTTGGCTTGGAAGGCGGCGGGGTTGATATTGGCGGGTGGGTAGAGGGAAAGTTTATTTGCGATTCGGAGTTAGCCGCTGACCGAAAATCTATGGTGCGGATGTCGCCCGGTGCTTGAGAGCAAGCGAGGGCGCTGCGACAGCCAAGCGTCGGTCGCAGAAAACGTCGCCACTGATATAAATTGACACGCCGACAATCATCAGCATTGTTTCAAATACACTGTTTGGAAAGCGTCGGTTTTCAATAGATTGATACCCAGGGAGTATCGAATGAGAGTCTCAAAAATCGCCGGTTTGGTTGGCATGGTGTTGGCGGTGTCTTTGGTCGTGGCTTGCGGAGGCGGGGGTGGAGGGGGCACTGGCACTGGTACGGGGACTGGTCCCAGCACCGGTACTGGCACGGGGACAGGCACCGATACGGGCACTGCTTCCAAGCTCGCGCTGATGGTGGACAGCCTGGGGCGCAGCGTCCCCGAAGCGGATTTCGGCGGCGGTGGTAACGACGCCGCTGGCGCAGACGGTACTGCTGGCGACGGCGCACCCATTGCAAACGCGGTGGTTACCTTGAAAGACGCGGCTGGCCACACGGCGACCGCGACGACGGACGCTCAGGGCTATTACAGAATCCGCATCGACGGCTTCACCCCACCCTTCGTGGCACAGGTTGCAAAGGCGGATGGTACGGTTTGGTACTCACCTTCTGTTTCGCCCGTTGTAAAAAGGGGTTTTGTGACGATAAACCTCACAGGCCTGACTGACAAAGTGACAAATAGCATCGCAGATGCGGCAAACGTGATTGGCGGTGCTGCAGCCATCACACCCAATGACGTGGCCTTGACTGCGCAAGCTTTGGCGGCGGCGAAGACAAAACTCAGCACGGCACTGACATCCCCTCTGACCTATGTCGGGCTAAATCCCTATGTGTTTGACCCAGTTGCTTCGCCCTATGCAGCTATCAAGACCGACAACTACGACAGATTACTTGATCGTCTGACAGCCAAGAAGGACCAAACCACTGGCAATACAGTCTCGGTGGGTACTTTTGCCGGTGTAAGAGAAGGCTTTTTGAATGGCGAAGCCTCGCTGGCTACCTTCGATCTTCCGCGTGACGTTGCTGTAGACAGCAGCGGCAATAAGTATGTGGCGGACGTTACTAACCACGCGATCCGCAAGATAACGCCTGCTGGAGTGGTCATCACTCTGGCTGGTAGTGGATCATCCGGCTTTAGCAATGGCACAGGTACGGCGGCAACCTTCAGTGCTCCGAGCGGCGTTGCTGTAGACGGTAGCGGCAATGTGTATGTGGCGGACGGTAATAACTATGCGATCCGCAAGATAACCCCTGCTGGGGTGGTGAGCACTATTGCGGGGAGTAGGTCACCCGGCTTTACCAATGGCACAGGTACGGCGGCAACCTTTTACCTTCCGCGTGGCGTTGCTGTAGACGGTAGCGGCAATGTGTATGTGGGGGACGCTGGTAACAACGCGATCCGTAAGATAACACCTGCTGGGGTGGTCAGCACTCTGGCTGGTAGTGGATCATTAGGCTTTGGCAATGGCACAGGTACGGCGGCAACCTTCAGTGCTCCGAACGGCGTTGCGGTAGACGGTAGCGGCAGTGTGTATGTGGCGGACACTGGTAACAACGCGATCCGCAAGATAACGCCTGCTGGGGTAGTCAGCACTCTGGCTGGTAGTGTATCATCCGGCTTTACCAACGGCACAGGTACGGCGGCTACCTTTTACTATCCGTCCGACGTTGCTGTAGACAATAGTGGTAATGTGTATGTGGCGGAATTTGGTAACAACGCGATCCGCAAGATAACACCTGCTGGGGTAGTCAGCACTCTGGCTGGTAGTGGATCACCCGGCTTTACCAACGGCACAGGTACGGCGGCAACGTTTACAAGTCCGTACGGCGTTGCTGTAGACGGTAGCGGCAATGTGTATGTGGCGGACGTTACTAACCACGCGATCCGCAAGATAACGCCTGCTGGAGTGGTCAGCACTCTGGCTGGTAGTGGATCATTAGGCTTTAGCAATGGCACAGGTACGGCGGCTACCTTCGATGGTCCGTACGGCGTTGCTGCAGACGGTAGCGGCAATGTGTATGTGGCGGACTTAGGTAACCACGCGATCCGTAAGATAACACCTGCTGGGGTGGTCAGCAAGGATGCGGGTGATGGAGTGCAAGGCTATAGAAATAGTTCAAATTCTGTAGCTCGATCTGCCCTCCCTAGTGGAGTTGCCGTCAGTAGTTCAGGCGTCGTTTATGTGGGTGATACTCACAACCACGCGATCCGTCTTGTTATCCCCTGACGCTGAAGCGTAATTTTTTTCGTGATTTGACGATGTCCGATGTCAGTTGGCCACTTGGCATGACCTGTTTCGGGGCGTGATTAGGCAGACCGGGTTGCGGACTTCCACCATTACCGGGGACATTACCTTGTCATCAGCCTCCAAGTTTTTGATGGTCTACGGCGCATTGATGTGGCTGGCTTGCGGGCTCACCTACCTTTTCTCGTTGAGCGATGCGCGCGCCTTGCGTGAGGTGGGTATTTGGGTCAAACCCATGAAATTCATGGCGGCCACGGCCTTGTTTGCATGGACCACCGTGTGGGTGACCGAATTGGTCAATGCGCCACTCACGCATGGGCAGGCTTACATGGGCATCTGCATTTTGCTGGTGGTCACGTCATTTTTCGAGGTGGCGTACATCACCTACCAGGCGTCCCAAGGGGCTGCCTCCCACTACAACACCGGCGATCCTTGGCACGCTTTCATGTTTGGCCTCATGGGCATAGTGGCGGTAGGGCTCACCGCATCACAAGGCTGGTTGGCTTGGGAAATCTGGAAAGCACGGGGCACCAGCCCACTGTCCGTGACGGCATGGGGCGTCATCATTGGCTTGACGCTCACCTTCTTGCTCTCCACAGTCAGCGGCTTCTTGTTGGGCGGAAACCAGCCGCCGGCAGGATCAGGACTGCCGCTTGTCGGCTGGCATCTTTACAAGGACATCCGTCCCTCCCATTTCCTGGGCGTGCATGCCCAGCAACTTATTCCGCTGTGGGCCATCTTCGCTGAACGATTCTTTGGTGGCTACTCAACACAGGCACTGGCCGCTGGATGCAGCCTTTACGTGATTTTGTGGGGGCTGCTGACTTGGAGCAGCCTGAGAACTTGAACTGACCGCGTTCGCCATGGTTTGAGCCGGCTCCATGAAAATTGAATCCCGCACCACACCCAAATACCGCGACCTGTCGCAACCGGGTGATGACGTCTTGGTGGTGCTGCCGCAGCGTCTGTATGCGGTATTCGATGGCGCCACCGACACGGCCGGTGTGTCGGTGCAGGGTGAGTCACCCGGTCGGCTGGCGGCGCGGCAGGCGGCGCTGGCCATGGTGCGCTATGCCAGCGCGCCCGGCCAAGGCCTGGCCACGGCGTCAGACCTGATGATGGCCATGAACCAGTCGATTGCCAGCGGCCTGGCTGCGGCGGGTGCCGGGCCGGTGCGGGCGGGCACCACGGCAGCCATCGTGGAAGATGCGGGTGACAGCCTGCGCTTCCTGATGGTGGGCGACTCCGGCGTTCGGATCAATGGCACCGAGTTGCTGCGGATGCACAAGGACATTGACCTGATCTACGCCGCGGGCCGTGTCGAAGTGTTCCGCCTGCTGCAGGCGCGCGGCTGGGTGGGGGATGCGCTGGAGCAGCAGACCCGGCAGCTGGTGTTCAAAGGTTGGGCCGCTTGTGACCCGCAGTTGCTGTCGGTGTCAGACGTGGCTCAGCTGCTGGCCCAAGCGCAGGCGGTCTGCGCGCCGCGCCTGCAGCCCGATGCCATCGCGCAGGTGCCGCCGCTGTTGCTGGCCGGCATTGCCGGCGGCCAGTACGGCTACTGCAACCGCGTTGATCATTCTCTGGGCTACGCGGTGCTGGACGGCACGCACACCCAAGGGCCGGATGTGCTGAGCCTGTCACGGCCCAAAAGCGAGGTGCGCAGCATCGAGTTGTTCACCGACGGCTACATGTCCTGCCCGGTCGGCACCAGCGTGCGCGACTGGGAGGACGAGTTTTTTCGGGTCGAGGCCGAAGACTTTCACAAGTGCGGCACCTTTGCTGGCGTCAAGGGCTCCACGTCAACGCAGTTCAGCGATGACCGCAGCGTGTTGACGGTGCACTTTCACTGAGTGGCGGGGTGTCAGGCCATCCGCCGCTCTGGCGAAAAAGGGCCAAGCCCTTGATTCCGAAATCCAGTAAGATACGCAAGTAACGTATACTTTCGTCATGCAAGCTACTTTCGTTGAACTGCCACCGTTCGAACGAACTCGCAAAGACTACATGGATGACGAGGCGTACAGGCTGCTGCAACTCGAGTTGATGGGGAACCCGAAGGCGGGTCCGGTCATTGAAGGAACGGACGGTTTGCGAAAGCTCCGTCAGGCCGACCCGCGTCGCGGCAAAGGAAAGCGCGGTGGTCTGCGGATCATTTATTACTGGTGGTCAGGTGGCGATCAATTTTGGCTTTTCACTGTCTATGACAAAGACCAGGCGGATGACCTGACGCAGGCACAGCGCAAAGTGCTCAAACAACTTTTGAATACTGAATTGGAAAACCGCCAGCCAAAGGATGGAGAACGTGATGACAAATAAGCGCGATATTTTTGCTGAATTGACAGAAGGGTTTGACGCCTTGAAGGCCGAGCGTGAAGGTAAGCTGACCTTACGCACTTTCAAAGCCGAGAACAAGCCCGCGCCGGTTCTATCGCCGCAAGAGGTGCTTCAAGTGCGTGAACAGTTGCGCTTGTCGCGCCCAGTGTTCGCGCACTACCTGCGCACTAACGCACGAACGCTTGAAAACTGGGAGCAAGGCCGTGCCAAACCCAACGCACAGGCTTCATTGTTGATACGAATGGTGGCGCAGTTTCCTGACATGGTGCAGCGCCTCGCAACGATTTAGGATGTGCCAGTGAGGCGTCCTGCTCGGCCGGCAGCAGCGCGTCAGCCCAGCACCGGCTCCGCCGGCACATAAGCATGCCCCAGCGCGTGCGCCACCGCCTCATGCGTCACCTGGCCCAGCGCCACGTTCAGGCCGGCTTTGAGGTGCGGGTTGTCGCGGATGGCCTGCTGCCAGCCCTTGTCGGCCAAGGCCACGGCATGGGCCAGGGTGGCGTTGTTGAGGGCAAAGGTGGAGGTGCGTGCCACGGCGCCGGGCATGTTGGCCACGCAGTAGTGCACCACGCCATCCACCACAAAAGTGGGGTCGGCATGGGTGGTGGCGTGCGAGGTCTCAAAGCAGCCACCCTGGTCAATGGC
>Ga0214921_10005484_pt1 | contig 17927 bp, 9 predicted proteins | sample LL1505_MetaG_FD_177992 | JGI IMG/M metagenome (GOLD analysis project Ga0214921, IMG submission 177992) | Freshwater microbial communities from Lake Lanier, Atlanta, Georgia, United States - LL-1505 | ecosystem: Environmental > Aquatic > Freshwater > Lake | place: USA: Georgia | collected 2015-05-28
ACGGATGGTGACGGCGTCCGCGTGCGCGATGGCTACGAGGCCGACTACGCCTACGTGGCGACCTCCTTCATCGAGGGAATTCGCCGCGGCCTGGCCACGTGTGGCCTGCCACCCGACAGCCCGGGCGGCCGCGCGGTCGGCGAAATCTTCTGTGCGATCCTCTACCAGCTGGCGGGGCTCACGGGCCTCGCACGGATTCCCCGCGGGCTGGCCGCCCACGAGCGGTTTCGCGACGCGTATGACCGGCATCTGCGGGCGCGGCCCGTCTCGCCGCGTGTGCGGCGGATGGCTCAGGAGATCGCCCGGCGGATCGTGCCGCTGACGGCGGCGATGGCCGACGAAACCGTTCTCGGGCATGTCCGGCGGCACCTCGATGGGGAGACGGAGTCGTTTCTGTTTCCCGCCGAGCCCGACGCCGAACTCGAGTTGCAGCGGCAGGAGTGGCGACGCCGGCTCCGTGGCACGACCCGTGAGAGCGGCCTGCGCAACCGCTCGAAGGACCGTGCCGCCCTCTGGCAGCGGCCCGACGTGGCCGCACTCCACGCCGCCTTCGTCGCCGCCGGCACCCACGACACCACCGATCGGCTGATCGGGGCGATCCTGCTTCACGCCCTCGACTCGAGCCGCGGCAGCGAGCCACTGTTCAAGCAGCGATCCATCGACCTCGCCGCCGGCGAGCCGCTCATCCGCCAAGGCCAGCCGGTCCACGAGATGTACGTGATTCTTTCCGCGACGGCGCCGCTGTGCGTGCTCGAGGCGGCGTCGGAAGCGGCCGAGCCCCTGGAGCTGGCCACGCTCGCGGCCCCGACCGTCCTCGGAGAGATCGGCATGTGGCGAAACCGGCCGGCGGTAGCGACTGTCGTCTCGCGACAGCCGAACCGGGTCGAGGCGCTGGTGATCGATCGCGCCGGCTTCGAGGCGCTGTCGCAGGAGCCAGGATTTCGGGCGGCCACCGCGGCGAAGGTGCAGCAGCGGCTCGCGATCAACGCCGCTCAGGTCGGCACGCTGCTCGACGCCACGGCGGCGAAGTCTGGAGATCCACGGCTCGTCTCGATCGCGCAGCTCGTACGCTTTCTTTCGGGCGACTCGAGCACCCCGCTCGACGCGGTGATCGACCTGCCCGACGACGCCACGCCGGAGGAGTGTTTGGAGGCCCTGCGGAAGCAGGCCCACGACGCAATCGCGGCGGGCGGCCTGTCACCCGAACTCGTCCGCCACCTCGAGCCCGTCGTGGCCACGATCGGCTGACGCCTGGTCACGTTGTGGATGGTTGATCGGCCGGCATGCGCCGGAACGTGAATGCGGCGACGGCCGCCGCTCATACGCGGTTCACCGGACGGAAAATGCTGGCGGAAGTGCCATTGGCCGGGCTATCCTTTAGATTCGCCCCCACGACGATCACGCTATGACCGCCCTCGCCGGCACACAAGGCGACTGCGCATCGTCGTTGGCGGTATCCGCGACGCAACCCCTGCTCGGTCGGACGCTCATTGGCCGCGGGGCGGCCGGCGGCAGATCTGAGACGCCGATGTGAGGCCGTGGCTCACTCTCGCAATTCTCATAGTTGACGCCGGGGGGAGCGCCAGGGTAGTTTACGTGGGTTGTAGGGGATGGTCGTCGGCCCATCATCCCACAATCGGGAGACTTTCCGCACAAGGATTCGCCTCATGAGAACATCCGTGAAAAATCTGCAGCTCTTGACCGTCGTGATTGCGATCGCGGGTCTCTGCGGGGCCGCGCAGGCCACTCTGATTACCGGCACGTATGGCCCGGCCCCGGCCTCGGTGGATCTCACGACCGCAAATGTCGGTTGGGTACGTGATTCCGGCTCTGACTCTCAGACGTCAGGGGGCACCGGGCTGAGCTTGTTCTCGCAGCTTCTTTGGTCCGGCACGTCGGAAGACCAGTACAACTTCGCGTCCACCACCTTCACCCCTGCGGGTCTCGGGGCCAATGCGGGATCGCGCTATCAGGTCACCACCGGCACAGCCACCTCCCAACCACTTGGCACGGGTTACTCGATCACGGTCACCAATAGCACTTCCCTTCCGCAGACGCTCAGTGTCTACACCGGTATCTACGCCTCCGACGTTGCCCTGACCGCGGGCGATTTCTCCGGTACTGCGAGCGCTGCGGGAAATAATTTTGGAGTTTGGACGATCAACATTCCAGCAAACTACGGTCCTTTCACCGTGAACTACACCGTCTCCGCGAATCTCGGTCCCTATTCAAACAACTCGGTCTTCGGCGCTTCACTCATCGCCGTTCCCGAGCCGAGCTCCATCGTCCTGCTTGGAATGGGTGGGGTGGGCCTGCTGGCCGCCGTGCGTCGTCGGCGCAAGTAGCCTTTCCGACTGGAAGTCTTTCTGCACAGCACCGGGAGCCCTGGTCTCACACGAGGCCAGGGCTCTTCGGCTTTCGCGGTGCTTGGAACGCGCCAGCCGCACGCGGCGGGGTGCCAACGGCGTCGTCGGCCTGGCCGCGATCGGCGCGGCGGCAGTTGCCCTGCGGCGGCTGCGGCAGCGGTAGACTCTGGCGGTGCCCATCCGCTTCCTTACCGCTTTCCCCCGCATAGCGATCACGACGATCGCCATGCTCGTCAGTGGCAGGCCGCTTGCAGCAGACGACCTGCTGCCGCTGTGGCTGAAGACGGTTGCCGCGGCGTCGTTGCACAAGCAGGGTTGCGATCGGCCCGAAGCGCCGCCGGCAGGGTTTCTCGGCAATCCGCACTACCAGTGTGAGACGATCGGCCTAGGCGGCACCGTCATTCGCGTCGGACCTCACGGCTTCACCGCACCAGCCGCCCCGGCCGTCGATCGCAGCGGCCATCTGGAAAGCCGGCCCTATCTCAGCCAGCAGCACTGGTGGGACGAGGAGGCCCATCGCCATCAGCCATTCGAACTGATCGGTGGCTATGGCAACGACGTGGCGCCGGGGGAGATCCGCTCGTTTCGGCATGCCCTCGACATCGCCACGGGCTTTCTCGAGATCGACCTCGAGCTCGCTGTCGCCGGCCACTGCTGGCGGAGCCGCCGCGAAATGTTCGTCACGCCCGATGGCATCTGGGTGGTGCGCGTCACCGACACCGCGCCGGCAACGGCGCCTTTTCGGCTGCGGATCGACCCGAATCAAAGCGTGCGCATCTATCTCAACGGCGGCGTCTATGCCGGCGAGCATGCGCCCTGGTCTGCAACTGCAGCCGCGACAACCACCGCGCTCGCCGTGACCGCCAGCCGGCCACGTTCCTGCACCGCGGCGCTCGCCGTCGCGATCGATGCGGCGTCGCCCTTCATAGACGTGCCGGCCCGGGCGTGCGGCATGGCGCAGCCCGGCGGGACGATCACGCTTTATATCGCCCCCGCGTCGTCGTATGCGGGCAACGGTCCCGCGGCAGCGGCAAGGGCCAAAGCCGAAGCGGCCCGCGGCAGGGGCTTCGACGCCCTGCGGGCCGAGACCGCAGCCTGGTGGCAGGCATTTTTCTCGCAGTCGGCCGTGGTGCTCCCCGACCCCGATTTGGCGACCTGGTATGCCCGGTCGATCTGGTATCTCGGCGTGTTCTTCGGCAACACGGATGTGCCGCCGGGATGCAACGGCACGAGCCTCGAGAGCTTCGCCGGAGCGGTCTGCGCGGAATACGATCTCGTGTTCGACCAGCGGGCCCTGCTCTCCACCAATCATTTCGCCGAGGCCCGCCGCGTCGTCGACTGGGCCGGACGGACGCTGCCGCGAGCCTGGGCGGCCCGCGAGGGCCTCACGCTGCACGATGTCTCGGTGCGCTATGTGCGCGGCGCGAAGTATGGCCCGCTCTTGGGCTATGACGGCACCGTGCTCGTGCCCCCGACCACCGGCGAGGGAGTCTGGGCCCACGAGGATTTCTCGGGCACGAACATGGCGCTCATCGCGATCGACTACGTGGACTGGGCCGCGGATGAAGGCCGCGGTGAGCTCGCGCGGCGGCTGCTCAAGGAGACCACGCAGATCATGGCCCAGGAGCTGGCGCCGCGGCCCGACGTGGGCGGCCACCTGCACCAGCGGATGCCGTCGACGGTGCAACAGGCCGCCGCGGCCTACGGCCTCCGCGAATCGCTCCGCCGTGGCGTGGCCGACGACGGCTGGGAAGCCCTCGCGGGAAGCATCCACCTGCCGACGGCGAACCTCGACGGCGCGCGCGTGCTGGTGCCCGGGCCGGGCGCCGTCGCCGAACGCGGTTGTGGCGACGTGACCTGGCTCGTACCGCTCTGGTGGTACGGGATCATCGGCGCCGACGACCCGCTCGTGAAATCGACGTACGCCATGGTGTGCGAATCGAAGACCGGCGACTATGTCTTCAACAACGGCTGGATGGGCGTGGTCGCGGCCAAGCTCCGCGACGGCGCAGAAGCCCACCGCTGGGCGCGGGCGTTTCTCCGGCCCGGGATCACCCTGTTCGACGACTGCTGCTTCGGTGAGATCATCAACGATCGGGAGGACTTCAAGAAAACACCCGAAGTGGCCGCGCATGCAGCGCTCGTGTGCAACGTGACCCAGATGCTCCTCGATCCGGATGGCGATCACGAACTCACGGTGTTTCCGGCTCTCCCGCCCGCCTGGCGGCAGGAACGCATCGCCTTCGCGCGCCTCGCCGCCCGGGGCGGCGTCCTCGTGAGCGGCGAATGTTCGCCGACCACGCTGACCGTCACGCTCGAGAACCGCGCGGCCGAAGTGCGCACTCGCACGCTGCGGGTGCGGCTCCCCGCCGGCACGACCGCGCTGCGTCTGCCGGAAGCCCGCATCGAAGATGGCTGGGCGGTCATTCCCGACATCCGGATCGCACCGGGGGCGGTTCACCGCTTCGAGTTGCTGCGCTGAGGATTGCGCTCGTCGGCCGAGATCGACGGCAGTAGGCCGCCACACGCGAACGTGTTCAGTCTCGAGGCGGGTCGCCGAGAGATTCTCCGTGATCCACGGTCCAAAAGACCGCATCACCAAAGTCCGCTACGTGCTCCCACGGTACAAGGCTGCCAACGAGGTTGGTCCGGGCCGCCCACGAAAATCCATGCGGCCGGGTGCCAACGGCGTCGTCGCGTTCTCGCCGTGTGAGTTCCTCGACCGGCTCGTGGGTCTGGTCCCGCCACCGCGCAGGCATCGGCACCGGTATCACGAATTGTTCGCACCGTATCAGAAGCTCAGGTCCGCCGTCACGGCACTCGCCGTCGGGAACATTGGATAGTGGCTCGATGCCGCGACCGGTGGGCACGCGGTCGTCGAAATGCCAGCGGTGACCCATGCGACAAACCAGGATCCCACGACACCGCGCGGATCGCCCGGGCCAAACTGATGTCGCGGGCGGGGGAGGAGTTTCCGCCCGAGTGCCTGGGTGCGGCGGCGACATCCGGCTTATCTCCTTCATCACGGAGCCGGGGCTGATCCGGAAGATTCTCACCCACCTCGGCGAACCGCTTGAACCGCCGCCGCTCTGTCCCGCTCGCGGGCCGCCGACCGACTGCCCCACCAACAGGCCCGCCCGGCACAACTCAGCGACCAGCCGGAGCTCATACGCAGTTCACCGTACGGGTAATGCTGGCGGAAGTGCCATTGGCCGGGCTATCCTTTGTCACCTTTTGCGGAACGTGAATGCGGCGACGACCGCCGCTGCGAGGAGCAGGAGGCTGCTGGCGTAGAACGGGGCCCCGAGTCGCCAATCGTCGGCCGGGAATCCCGACACGGCCACGAGCAGCCCCGAGCCGATCGCCGGGGCCACCGCCGCCGCCACGCTGCTGAGGGCCGCGAGCGATCCCAAAACCCGGCCCTGTGACCCGCCGCCGGCCGCCTGCGAGACGAGCGTCGTCATCGCCGGGCCGCACATGAAGCCGAGCACGTTGGCGCCGATCGCTGCGTAGATCATCCAGGGCGCCCAGGCGAGGCCGTAGGCCACGAAGGCCAGCGACGCGGAGAGCAGGCCCGCCAGGGTCAACCATCGTGGCGACCGCCGCGCGAGTACGAACCGGATCAGAAACCCCTGGGACACGACGAGCATGCAGCCGTAGGCGAACAGCGACCAGCCGGTCTCCCGCGGCCCCCAGCCGAATTTAAACTTCATCATCAGCGCCCAGGTGGCCGGGAGGATGAACTGCGCCAGGTAGGCCAGGGTGAGCACCACCGCCAACGGCCCGACGCCGCGCAGGCTGGCCAGATCGTGGATCGACGAGAACGGGGTGAGCCGCTGCCAGGCGAGCGGCCTGCGATCTTCGGGAGGCAGCGTCTCCGGCATCACGAACAGGCCGAAGGCCGCGTTGGCCGCCGCCAGCCCCCCGGCCACGAAGAAGGGCAGGTGCAGATCGACGGCGCCGAGCAGCCCACCGAGCACCGGGCCGAGGACGTACCCCAGCCCCACCATCGACCCGATCAGCCCGAACCGTTGGCCCCGCAGGGCCGGTTCGGTCACGTCGGCGACCGCGGCCTGAGCGATGGCCACGTTCGACTGTGAGAAGCCGCTCAAAAACCGCAGGGCCACGATCACCGGAAGCGACCGGGCCAGCCCCGTGAGCAGGAGGCATCCGGCCATCACGGAGAAGCTCGTCAGCAGCACCGGCCGGCGTCCGAACCGGTCCGACAAGGCCCCCAGGATCGGTGCGCCGATGAAGTTGGCGGCCCCGAAGCTGCAGGCGACGACCCCATACCAGAAGGCATTGTCGGCCTTCGAGTCGGAAAAGCTCCCCACCAACGCCGGCAGCACCGGCATGATCACGCCCACGGCGATCATGTCGATGAGCACCGCCATCAGGATGAAGAAGATCGTGGCGGTCGGGCGGTGGGATGCCATGGGGAGGCCGAGACGGTAGGCTCGACGCGGGTGACAAGACACGAAAGGACGTCCGTGAACGCCGCGATCATATCCGGTTGCCTGGCCGCGCTCGGTGCGCCTCCCGATGGAGGCCTGCCTGGGCTCCTGGCCCGAACCACGCTCGACCGCTTCGAGATCCTGCAGACGCCCGACCTCTGGGGGCACGCTCCTGCCGACAACTCTTATTGGCTCGCCGCCGAAGGGCCGGCTCCGCTGCCGCCTGCCAGCGGTCGCTTCCTCGCCGCCATCGAGGAGATGATCGCCGGTGCCGAGCGGCTCGTCGACATCGCGTCGCTCGAGCCGTTTGCCTCGGGCGAGTTCGCGGCGACGATCCGCCGGGGGCTGGCCCGGGCCGCCCGCCGCGGCCAGCCGCTCACAGTCAGGCTGATGTATGGCCGCCATCGCTTCGTGTCGCAGACCGACGCCGATTTCGAGGCCGCGATCCGCGACCTCACGGCCGACCTGCCTGTCGCCAGCCCGCTGCGGCTGCACGCCTGCCGAATGGAAACCTCGAACGATCAAAAGAGACCCTCCTGGAACCACGCCAAGATCGTGGCGGCCGACGGCCGCGAGGCGATCGTCGGGGGCCACAACCTCTGGCACGCCGACTACCTCGGCTTCGCGCCGGTGCACGATCTCTCCGCCCGCGTCGTGGGCCCCGCCGCTGGTGAGGCCCATCGATTTCTCGACCTGCTCTGGGACTGGGCGGGCCGACAGCTGGCGGCACCCTCTGAGATCGGCAGCCTCCACGCGATCCGCTGGGCCGACGGCCGCCTCGAGCCGGCCGGCCCGCCGCCGCCGGTCGCGGTCGCAGCACCACCCAGCGGATCGATTCCCGCGCTGGCGGTTGGCCGCCTCGGCACGGGCGTGAGCGCCGATCCACGGGTCGCGAACGTGGGCGCAGCGGTCGCGGCGATCGCGTTTCGGCAGGCGCGGTCGAACATCCGGATCAGCCAGATGGATTTCGGCTTCCATTGGGACGGCGTCAACTTCTGGTCGGCCGGCGTCGTGGCCGCCCTCGCCGACGTGCTCACTGATCCCGCTCGGAGCGTCACCGTACAGATGGTGCTCAGCGAGCCGGGGGCGAAGACCGCCGCGGGCGGGCCGTACTCCTTCGGAACGACGCTCGCCGACATCGTCGCCGAGATGCGCCGCGCGATCGGCGACCGGCGCATGACGGGCCACATGCAGCTCGCGCCGCTGCGGTTCTCGTCATCCGGCGACCGCTGGGAGCACGACGGCACGCAGCTCAAGATCATCAACCACGCCAAGTTCTGGATGGTGGACGACTGCGCGTTTCACGTCGGCTCCGACAACCTCTACCCGCACAACCTCCAGGAGTTCGGCTACGTCGTGGAGTCGGCAGACCTGGCCCGCCTGGCGCTCGCGGAGTATTGGAATCCGATGTGGATGTTCACGAGCCGCCTGGCACTGGGCGTCGATCGCTGACGGCGGTTGAGCCCGCACAGTTTGCCGGCCCCGCGCAGTCTCTCGGCAATCTCGGCAAGGCCGGCATGCTTTCCGCAGAGTGCTTTATGCAAGACGGGTCTCTGGGCATTGGCTCCGATACCTGACGCAGGAAGGCGTGTATGAGAGGCGCGAACGCGGTTGGGATCGTGATCGTCGGCTGCGCGATCGTCGCAGCGCTGACGGCTGCCGCGCCGGCGGCTCCCGCCGGGGGCGGCCTGTTCGCCCGCGAACAGCCTGATCCGTTCGTCGTGGCCCAGGGCCATGTGAAGCGGGCGCGCGAATGGGGTACCGCAGCGGCGAAGCTCGCGGAGAAAAACGATCCGCATGCCGTCGACTTGTTCTATGCCGCCACGGAGGCGGCGTGGAACGCCGTGTGGACCTGCCCCGGGTCGCGCGAGATTCTTTGCGAAGCGTCCGAGCTCTATGCGGCCGCGCTCGAGGGGCTGCTCGAGACGGCCTGTGCGTTTGGTCGGCTGACGGAGCAGGGGCTCGTGCTCGGGCCGGCGTGCAAGCAGATCGTCGTGCCGATCCAGACGAAGGCGCTCGCTGTCGATGCGTCGCTCATCGAGAAGATCGTGGCCACGTCGCCGCCCGGCGATTCACGGATCACGCGGCACCACTGCCGCGGTGGATTCGGCCTGCCCGTCGTCGTGCGCGTGAAGTCTGGGCCGCCCGGGAGCCCGGGCCAGGCGTTCGCTCCAGACCGGCAGTCGCTCGCGGCGACCGCCGTCCTGCGGTTCAAGATGCCGGGCGACGAGACGTTTTTGCAGACGTTCGCCGGCCCGCTCGCCCGCGACCACGCCCCGGCCATCCTCGACCTCGCCAACCCTGTGGAGATCGCCGCGGTGCACATCGGCCAGGCCCGGCCGCTCTTGGCCGCCGACCTCACGGCGCCGCTGCTCGACGTGCTCGAAGGCACGCCGAAGGCGGGGCTGACGGGGTTTATCCAGCCCTATGGCCGGGGCGACACGCAGCCGCGGCTCGAGTTTCTCGAGCCCCATCAGGTGGGGCGGATTCCGGTGGTTTTCATCCACGGCCTCGCGAGTGACGAGGGCACGTGGTTCGACCTCATCAACGAGCTGCGCACCTGGCCGACGTTTCATCGGCGGTTCGAGCCATGGGTCTACCACTATCCGACCGGTGCGTCGTTCCTGCAGTCGGCGGCGGTGCTGCGCCGCGAGCTCCGCAAGGCTGTGCGCACGCTCGATCCCGAGGGCACCGACCGCGCCCTGCAAAACATGGTGCTCGTCGGCCACAGCATGGGTGGCCTGCACGCGAAGCTGGCGGTCGTCGAGCCACGGACGGCGATCTGGGATTCCGTCGCCTCGCGGCCTTTTGACACCGTGCAGATGCGGCCCGAGGTGCAGCAGTTCGTGGCGCCGCTGTTCTTCTTCGAGCCGTTGCCCTTCGTGAAGCGGGTGGTGTTCATCGCCACGCCCCACGCCGGCTCGTCGCTCGCCTCACGGGCGTTGGGGCGGGTGGCGTCGGTCACGGTGCGGCAGCCGCCGGAGATCCGCGCGATCTACGAGGAGATCGCGGCTACGAACCCTGGGTTGTTTCAGGGTGATTTCGAGAACTCGGTGCCGACGACGGTGGACATCCTGGAGCCTGATTCGACGATCCTGCAGGCGCTCAAGGAGCTGCGGACGCCTTGCTGGGTGACGACGCACAGCGTGATCGGCACGGCGCACCAGTCGCTCACGGGCGATCCGAACGACTGCGTGGTGCCGGCCTCGAGTGCCCGCCTGCCCGGCACGGTAAGCGAGATCGAAGTGCCGGCCACGCACACCAAGGTGCATCATCAGCCGGCCACCGTGTGCGAGATCGAGCGCATCCTCACGCAGCACCTCCACGAGAGCGGTCTCTAGGGCAGGTGTCGCACCGGCTCGGGGTTACCCCGTACCGTCTCGCCGGACGTTCGCCTTCGCCCTCCAGGCTTCGGCTCACTCGGATTTGCCTGCGCCGGCGGGAGCGCCTCCGCTTGGGCATCCTGCCTGCGCTGGTCAAATACGCCGTCTCAACGGTAGGGGTAACCCCTCGCCTCACCAACTCGTAGGCGCATAGGACTTTCGGCGGAGTCGGTCGGTGGGCACGCGCAGACGCAGGGAGTCGTTGAGGACTATTGGCGTCTGAGCAAAACCCACGAGTCCTGTACTCTCAACACGACCGGAGTCGAGCATGCCTACCGCCGGCTCCGAATGCGGGTGGTGATCGGTTGCCAGCCGGCGGACGCCACGGTCGCCCGGAGGTGCGACCGCTCGCGGCTCGGGGCAACCTTGGCTTGCCCCGCAGCCGCGCAAGCCCGCCGGGGCCATGGATGGCCCGCCGGGCGTAAAAAAGAAAAGGGCCCGTGGTTGGGGAAACCACGGGCCCGAGTAGCGGCTATCGAGGTGTGGGTCTTTGGGGGGGGGAACAGCCGCTGAAGAGATTCGTTGTGTTCGGTTGGTGGCCGGGATCGTTTCCTCCCGACACCACAACCATACCTGAAGGTTTGCGGCGTGTCGAATCCAAGTCGGCCGAATTTTTGCCGGAGTGAAAAGAAGCGGTTTTTCCAGGGGAGGATCGTGTTTTTTCTGACCAGGCGCCGGTGGACACCCGGTGGCAAACCTTGCGGCCCCTGCGGCTTGTTCGGCGGGCGTTCTTCCGACTGGATTCGATTTCGGTAGGCTACGCCACTACACCATCGAAAGGGCTCAATCCATGGCTGCCACCCCCGTCGATCCGTTCTCTGCCCGCGCCACGTTCGAAACCGGCTCCGGCCCCGCCACGCTCTACCGGCTCCGGGCCCTCGACGACGCCGGGATCACCAACACATCGAGGCTGCCCTACTCGATCCGGATGGTGCTCGAAGCGCTCCTGCGGACCTGCGACGACTACGAAGTCACGCAGGCCGACGTGAAAGCGCTCGCCACGTGGAATGCCGCCAAGCCCGCCGAGACGGAGATTCCGTTCAAGCCTGCCCGCGTGGTGCTCCAAGACTTCACCGGTGTGCCGTGCGTGGTCGATCTCGCGGCGATGCGGGCGGCGATGAGGCGGCTCGGCGGCGACCCCAAAAAGATCAATCCGCTCGTGCCGGTCGATCTCGTGATCGACCACTCAGTGCAGGTCGACTTCTTCGGGGCGGCAGACAGCCTCGAGAAGAACGTCGAGATCGAATTCGAGCGCAACGCCGAGCGTTATGCCTTCCTGCGCTGGGGCCAGCAGGCGTTTCAAAACTTTCGCGTGGTGCCACCGGCGATCGGCATCGTGCACCAGGTGAACCTCGAATACCTCGCCGGCTGCGTATTTCTCCGCGACGACCCGGCGGCGGGGAAGGGCGGGCTCAAGGTGGCCGTGCCCGACACGCTCGTCGGCACCGACAGCCACACCACGATGATCAACGGCCTCGGCGTCGTCGGCTGGGGCGTGGGCGGCATCGAGGCCGAGGCCGTGATGCTCGGGCAGGCGCTGTCGCTCCTGCTCCCGGAGGTGGTCGGCTTCGAGCTCACGGGCAAGCTGCCGGCGGGGGCCACGGCCACCGACCTCGTGCTCACCGTCACCGAGATCCTGCGCAAGGAAGGCGTGGTCGGAAAGTTCGTCGAATTTTTCGGCGCGGGCCTCGCGGGCATGTCACTGGCCGACCGGGCCACGATCGCCAACATGGCGCCCGAATACGGCGCCACGATGGGATTCTTTCCGATCGACGCCGAGACGCTCGCCTATCTCAGGCTCACCGGCCGTGAGCGAAGCCACATCGAACTCGTGGAGCGCTACACGAAAGAGCAGGGGCTCTTCCGCACCGACGCGGCACCGACGCCGGAGTTCACGAAACGGATGGCGCTCGACCTGGGCACCGTCGTGCCGAGCCTCGCCGGCCCCAAGCGGCCGCAAGACCGCGTGCCGCTCGTCGCCGTCAAAGAGACGTTCGCCGAGTCGCTCACGGCGCCGACCGCCAAACGGGGCTTCGCACTCGAGGGCCCGGCCCTCACCCGCACTGGCACCGTGCACGACAACGGTCACTCCTCCACCATCCACCACGGCGCCGTCGTGATCGCGGCCATCACGAGCTGCACGAACACGAGCAACCCGAGCGTGATGGTGGCCGCCGGCCTGGTGGCGCGAAAGGCCGTGGCGAAGGGGCTCACCACGAAGCCCTGGGTGAAGACGAGCCTCGCCCCGGGCTCGCGCGTGGTCACCGACTACCTCGAGAAGTCGGGGCTCGACAAAGACCTCGACGCCCTCGGTTTCGAGACGGTGGGCTACGGCTGCACGACATGCATCGGCAATTCGGGGCCGTTGCCAGACAACGTGGCGAAGGCCGTGACGGAGGGCGACCTCGTGGCCGCCGCGGTGCTCTCCGGGAATCGCAACTTCGAGGGCCGCGTGAATCCGCTCGTGAAGGCCAACTGGCTGGCGAGCCCACCGCTCGTGGTGGCCTATGCGCTCGCGGGCACCACCGACATCAATCTTGCCAACGAGCCGATCGGGAAGGGCAAGGACGGCAAGGAGGTGTATCTCAAGGACATCTGGCCTACGGCCGACGAGGTGCGCGACACCGTGGCCGCGTGCGTGCAGCCCGCGCAGTTCCAGGCCCGCTACGGCAACGTGTGGCAGTCGAACCCGCGCTGGAACGCCGTGCCCACGAGCACGGGCGAGCTCTACGACTGGGATGCCACGAGCACCTACATCCAGGAGCCGCCGTTCCTCGCCGAGCTCTCACGCGAGGCGAAGCCTCCGCAGAGCGTGCGCGGGGCCCGGGTGCTCCTGGCGCTCGGCGACAGCGTGACCACCGACCACATCTCGCCGGCCGGCAGCATCGCCAAGACGAGCCCCGCCGGGCAGTATCTCGTCGAGCACGGCGTGCCCCCCGCCGACTTCAACAGCTACGGCGCCCGCCGCGGCAACGATCGCGTGATGACCCGCGGCACGTTCGCGAATATCCGCATCCGCAACCTGCTCGTGCCTGGCACGGAAGGCGGCGTGACGCGGCTCCTGCCGGGCGCCGACGTGCTGCCCGTGTACGACGCGGCGGTGAAGTACAAGGCCGCCGGCACGCCGCTCGTGGTGCTCGCCGGCGCCGAGTATGGCACCGGCAGCTCGCGCGACTGGGCCGCCAAGGGCACGATGCTGCTCGGCGTGCGGGCCGTGCTCGCCACGAGCTTCGAGCGGATCCATCGCTCGAACCTCGTGGGCATGGGCGTGCTCCCCCTCGTGCTCCCGGAGCCGTGGCAGCAGCTCGGCCTGACCGGTGAGGAGACGTTCGACATCCCGTTCGATGCGCTCGCTCCGCGGTCGACCGTCGTCGTGAAGGCCCATCGGCCGGATGGCACGACGAAAGAGATCGCGTGCCTCGTGCGGATCGACACGCCCGTCGAGCTCGATCAATTCAGGGCCGGCGGCATCCTCCCATTCGTGCTCCGGAAGCTGCTCGCAGGGTGATCCTGATCCGTGCGATCCGCGCGCCGGGCGCGGCTTGCGCAGGCCGGACGGCTTTCCAATCGCGCTGGCGCGGCCGGCAAATCGGTGGCCTGCGGGTGGCTCGTGCCCGGCGGTGACGGCAGGCCGCTGGCTGAGCGGAGGGGATTCCCGTAGATTGCGGGGCATCCCGAGCCCGTCGGACGCGGGCTCATTCACTCGCAGTGTGCGGCGCAGCGACGCGTCGTCCACGAAGGAGGGAGATTTCGTGGTCAGCACGCTCGCCGCCGGTTTCGCATCCGCTCCTGCTCGGGGTGAACCTCGGGCTAGTTCGCGGTCGTCGATCACGCGGCTCGTCATCGACGAGCTAGCCCGCGTCCGGCCGCGAGGCGCCCGGCAGCCGCTCACGCCCGGCATGACGCTCGTCGAGGCAGAAGTCGATCCGATCGGCTTTCTCGACGCCGTGAACCGCATCGAAGGCCGCTACCAGATGCGGTTTCGCGAGGAATGGCTCGCAGGTATCCGCACCTGCGGCGACCTCATCGAGTGCATCGCCGACCACATGTTCGACAGCGCCGACCGCACCGCCGCGCCGGCCGAGACGCGCCTGCCGACTCGGGCCATGCCGCGCGTGGCCGACGAGGCCGCGGCCGGCGAGGCGTTTCCCGAATGTGCCGCCCTCGAAGAGCGGCTCGCGGCGCTCGATGGCGCGGGGCTCGACGATCCGTTCCTCCTCGCCAACGAGCAGGTGCGGAAGCGCGTGGCCCGGATCGACGGCCGCGACGTGATCAGCTTCACGAGCTTCGATTACCTCGGCCTCGCCGCCCATCCCGACGTGGCCCGGGCCGCCAAGAAGGCGATCGACCGCTTCGGCACGAGCGCCTCGGCGAGCCGCATGGTGGGGGGCAACAACACGCTCCTCGACGCCCTCGACGAAGAGCTCGCCTCGTTCCTGGGCACCGAGCGGGCCGTGGTGTTTCCGTGTGGCTACGGCACCAATGCGTCGGTATTCAATCATCTGTTCGGCGAAGGCGACCTCATCCTCTACGACGAACTGGCCCACAACAGCATCATGCAGGGGGCCAACGCCTCGAAGGCCGGCCGCCGGTCGTTTCGCCACAACGACCATGCTCAGCTCGACGGCCTGCTCCGCGACCTGCGGCCGCAGTATCGCCGCGTCGTCGTGGCGATCGAGGGCGTCTACAGCATGGACGGCGACTACCCCGATCTGCCGAAGTTCATCGAGGTGAAGAAGCGACACGACGCCTTGCTCTACGTCGACGAGGCCCACTCGCTCGGCACGATGGGCCCCGGCGGTCGCGGTATTTGCGAATTCTTCGGGTGCGATCCCGCGGATGGCGACCTCTGGATGGGCACGATCAGCAAGGCACTCGGCGCCGGCGGTGGCTACCTCGCCGGCCGTGAGCGGCTCGTCCGCTATCTCGGCTACACCACGCCCGCGTTCGTGTTTTCCACCGCCTGTTCGCCGCCCAACGCCGCCGCAGCCCTCGAAGGCCTCAAGGTGATCCAGCGTGAGCCGTGGCGAGTGACGCGGCTCCGCGAGCGTTCGGAGCTGTTCATCAAACTCGCGCACGACTGCGACCTCGACACCGGCGAGAGCGGCGACACGCCGGTGATCCCGATCATCCTCGGCAGTTCCACGCGGGCGATCCGCGTGTCGCAGATGCTCCTCGAGCGCGGCATCAACGCCCGGCCGATTCTCTACCCGGCAGTGCGCGAAGTGGCGGCCCGCGTGCGATTCTTCCTCACGGCCGAGCACACCGAGGAGCAGATCGTGCAGGCCGTCGCAACCCTCGCCGACGTCGTGCGCCAGACGGCCTGACCAGCTACACTCAAGTTGCTGAGTCCGGCTCGAGGTTACCCCGTACCGTCTCGCCGGACGTTCGGGGCGTTGGGCGTGCCGGCTTCGGGCTCCCCATATCCCGCTCGCCGGACGTTCGCCTCCGCCCTCCAGGCTACGGCTCACTCGGATTTGCCCGCGCTGCGCCATCCATGGCTCCGCTGGTCAAATACGCCGGCGAGCGGGACACGGGGAGCCCGAAGCCTCCTCAACTGAAAGGGGAGGCGAGGGGTTACCCCTGCCGTTGAGACGGCGTAGCTGACCAGCGCAGGCAGGATGCCGAAGCGCAGGCAGGTCCGAGCGAGCGGAAGCCAGGATGGCTGAAGTGAGCGTCCGGCGAGACGGTATGGGGTAACCCCGAGCCGGATTGGACGAGTTAAGCCAAGCAAGCGGGACGCTTGCCCCACGCGGGATATGGGGAGCCCGAAGCCGGCGCGGCCGAGCATGTGCGCGTGCCGGGTGACGGGGCGGACCTTGCGGGCGGAGCCGGAATTTCTGGTGGTGCCGCCTGCGACGCGTCGATCGCGACGGGTGGTTCGGTGTGCGCGGAGGGGGACGTGGTCATGGGAACGGGGGAGCGGATGCAGCTGGCGATCGTGGCGGCGCCCAAGGCGTTTCAGGGTCATACGGGCGTGATCCAGCGGAATGCGATCGCCAGCTGGCGGGCGCTCGGACGCGATGTCGACATCCTGCTCGGCGGAGATGTCGCCGGCCTCGGGAGCGTGGCGGCGGAGGTGCGGGCGGCTCGGCTCGGCGCGATCGCCGACGGCGTCGATGGCCCGCCGCGGGTCGACGACCTGTTCGCCAAGGCGCGGGCGGCCACGCGGGCCGAGCTCATCGCCTACGTCAATTCCGACATCATGCTGATGCCCGACTGGCTCGCCGCCGTGCGCCGCGTGACGCAGGCGTTCATGGGGCAGGCACTCGTGATCGGCCGCCGCACCGATCTCGACGTGGAGGAGCTTATCGACGTCGCCGATCCACTCGTGCGGATCGACCTGCTCGATCGGGTGCGGCGGCAAGGCAACCTGGCTGCCTGTGTGTGCAAGGACTACTTCGTGTTTCACCGCGATGCGTTCACCCACGTGCCGCCGTTCACCCTGGGCCGGGCCTACTGGGACAACTGGATGGTGCACGATGCCCGTGAGCGCGGCCTGCCCGTCGTGGAGATCACGGCCTGCGCGACGGCGATCCATCAAAATCACGACTACGCCCATCTCTCGGGCGGCCGGCTGTCGGCCTACCTGACGAGCGCGGGGGCCCGGGAGAACCGCCGGCTCGCCGGCGGCAGCCGCATGATCACCGGCGCCGCGGCGACCCATGGCATGCGGGCCTCCGGAGAGATCGAACGAGTGCCGCTGTCGGCGCTGGCCGCCTTTGCCACCGACCTGCCGCGGTTCGTGGGGCTCACGCTGGCCGTGGCCGGCGCTGGCGTGACGCAGGTCGTCCGTCAGGCGACGCGTCGCACCGGCTCGGTGCCCCTGCCGAAGGTGGTCCAGGCCAGCGGTGAGGCGCCGAAGATGCCGTCGCGGAAGGCGGCCTGATACCGGCGCACGAAGCCGTCGGTGACGACGAGCAGCGCCGGCAGGAGCACGAGCTCGGCGATCGTGGCCGCCGCCACGGCCGCGCAGGCGAGCCTGCCGAAGCCTGCCAGCGACGGCACCGAACTGGCCGTGACGGCTGCGAAGCCGACGGTGAGCACGAGCCCACCCAGCACGATCGGATTACCGGTCTCTGCGATCGCCCGTCGCACGGCGCCCGTGATCGGCACGCCGTCGCGCCGGTGCCGGGAGACGGCCGAGAGCACGTGCACCGTGTCGTCGACGGCGAGCCCGAGGCAGACGTTGAACACGATCACCGTGGCCGGGTCGAGGGCCCGGCCGCTGAGCACCACGAGCGTGGCGATCACGGCGAGCGGAAACACGTTGGGCACGAGGCTCACGATGCCGGCGAGCGGGGAGCGGAAGGCGAGGGCGAGAATCGTGCCGATCACGGCCACTTCTAGGAGCAGGCTCGAGCCCAAGTCGCGGACGAGCTGCCGGATGTTGCGGGCCGACACGACCGACATGCCGGAGAGCGTGAACTCCCAGCCCGGTCGCTCGGCTGCCAGGCGGCCGAGCCGCGCCTCGAGGTCGGCGTAGACGCCCTCGAGCGTGCGCGATCCGAGATCGCCAACCCGGGCCCGCACGATCGCCTGCCGCGCCGCGGGATCGACCATTTCGCGCATGTCCGCCGCATCGAGCCGGCGGCGGGCCCGCTCGGGCATGGCCGCGACCACGCTCGCCAGCGACAGCGGCGGGGCGAGGCGGCCATCGGCCTCGATCGCCTTGTGTGTCGCGGACAGCGCGTCGACGACGGCTGCATCGCGCCAGTCGACAC